>Ga0182745_1000020_pt1 | contig 249626 bp, 214 predicted proteins | sample eDN3rd30CKraftBY_FD_128523 | JGI IMG/M metagenome (GOLD analysis project Ga0182745, IMG submission 128523) | Enriched backyard soil microbial communities from Emeryville, California, USA - eDNA 3rd pass 30_C Kraft BY (version 2) (version 2) | ecosystem: Environmental > Terrestrial > Soil >...
CCCGGGAGGAAGATGTAGTTGACGACGTCGCGGTCGCTGCGGTGGTTCGCCTCGTCGGCGGTGACCACGCCCTTCTGGACGGCCTTGCGCCGGATCGCCGCAGGGTCGATGCCGCGGCCGTCGTCGCTGATCTCGATGATCACCTGGCCGCCCTCGTGGTACGCACGCAGGCGCACGGTGCCGACTTCGGGCTTGCCCGCGGCGACCCGGTCGGCGGGGGCTTCCAGCCCGTGGTCGACGGCATTGCGCACGAGGTGGGTGAGCGGATCTTTGATCGCCTCCAACAGCGTCTTGTCGAGCTCGGTGTGCTTACCCTCCATCACCAGCTCGGCCTGCTTACCGATCGCCAACGTGAGGTCGCGGACCACCCGCGGGAACTTGTTCCACACGTTCTCGATCGGCTGCATCCGCGTCCGCATCACGCCCTCTTGCAACTCGGTCGTGATCAAGTTCAGGCGCTGGCTGGTCGCCGTAAACGTCGAATCGTTCTGCCCAGCCGTGAACTGCAAGATCTGATTGCGAGCCAAGACCAGCTCACCGACCAGGTTCATCAAGTCGTCGAGCAACTCGACATCGACCCGGATCGACTCCCCCGCCGACGACGCCGAACCCACCGACACCTCACTCCCGGTGGTTTCGACAGGCTCAACCACCTGGGCTGGCTCGCTTTCGATGGTAACGACCGGCTCAACCACCTGGTCTCCCTCGGTGGTTGAGCCGGTGGTTACCATCTCGTCGAGCAACTCGCCCTGGTCGAGGGCCACCAGCGTGGCGATCAGATCGGGGTAGGTGACATCGCCTTCGGCGCCGCTCTGCTCGACCCGATCGATGATCTCACGGACGGCATCGAACATCGCCAACAACGCCGACACGATCTCGGGCCGCACCACCAACTCACCATCACGCAACTTCGACAACAAGTTCTCACCGACATGCGTGACCGCCTCGAGCGTCGCGAACCCCAAGAACCCCGACGTGCCCTTGATCGTGTGCGTCGCCCGAAAGATCCGCGCCAGCAAATCAGGATCAGGGTGCTGCTCAAGGCTCACCAACTCCGTATCGAGCTCGTCGAGGATCTCGCGGCACTCCACCACGAACTCACCGACGATCTCATCGATCTCTTCAGCCATACAGCACGAAGGGTCCGGACCCCGCACTGCGGTGCCAGTAGCCTCGCCGGCCGCGTCAGGCGGACGTCAGGCCCGCTGTCAGAGGGGCGTCGCGCGCAGTTCGAACTCGACCGTCACGGGGTCGAGCGCGAGCGAGCGGGCGATCTCGGAGGTGAGCGCCAACATCAGCGCCGCGGCCCCCGCGATCAGGTCTTCGTCGGCGAGCACGCTGCGAGCGCGCGTCACCAGACGCGCGACCTCGTCCTCGGTTCCGGCGGCCGCGGCACCCACCATCGCCCCGGCAACGTTGATCGCCGCACTGGTGGCCACACCGCGGGTGACGGCATCGGCGAGCAGCCGCGCCAGGTGACCCGACTGCGGCTCGTCGGCGAGCCACAACTGTGACGCCAACGCCAGCCGTTGGGCACTGGCAACCGCCGCCCCGACCAACTCGTCGATCACCTCGTCGTCCGACACCGGCGCGCCGACGTCGATCGACTCGGCGGGCTCGCCCAGCACGACGCGGGCGACCACATCGAGCACGGCCACCGGTGGGCTGGCAACGATCGCACGTGGCAGGGTCACCCTCCAGATGGTCCGGAGTCGCGACCACCGCGCCCGCCAAATTGACGATCTCTTGAGTCAAGCCCACCGTCACCGGGCAAAGCCAGGCACTCGACCACCGGCAGTGAGGTGGTCGGACGGCGTCAGGTGCAGCTGAACCGCACGGGCAGGCCGAGCGCACCGGCGGCTCGGGCGGCGGCTTCCACCCCGGCCAGCGTGCGCGCCCACACGACCACTTCAGGCACCTCGCGGACCCGCCACAGCGCGGCGCCCGGCACCAACCACGCCAGCGGCCGGCCGTGCTCGGCGGCAATCTCGGCCGTGCCCGCCGCGTGGGTGACGCGTACCAACCGCTCGCCCACCGCCACCTCGGCCACCGCATCCAGTGGCGCCGACCCCGCAGGCACCAACCGCACGCCGTCAGCGGCCAACTCGGCGGCGAGGTACTGGTCGGCGGCGAGGACTTCAGGCGTGGCAGCAGGTGACGCATCGGGCGACCACGCGACCACCAGGCCGACCCGCCGCGAGCCCGGCGTGGCATCGACCACGCCGAACCCGGAGCGGCCACGGTGGCGCACGGCCGCGGCGACGGTGGCGAGCGCGGCCACCAGTTCGGCGAGACGTGCCGGCTCCACCACGGTTTCGAAGTCGGCTGCGGCCAACTCGGCCAACGGCGCGGCGGCCGCCCCGTCGAACTCACCGGCCACGGAGGTCAGCCGGTGCAGGCTGGCGAGCGAGTCGAGCTCGAACGTCTGCTCCCACGTGGCCCGCCACGCCGCGTACTGGGCGATCACCCCGGGGTCGGCAAAGGCCACCATGTCGTCGGTAGCCCGCCAATCGGCCAGGGCGCCCTGCACCATCATCGGGGTGACGAAGGCGGCCAGGCGCGACGGCGGGCGAAGTGGCGGGTGGTCGTGCTGGACGACGGCGACAACCGGTGGGGACGGAAGGATGGTCATGGATTCCGCGGTGAGGTAGATGGCCTGGTGGCGCCGCCCGGGTCCCAACCGGACGGTGTGGTCACACGACCTGCTGCGCAGCATCCCACACGGCGGACCCGAACCCATGACATCGATCTTCATCGCTCGCCAACCCATTCTCGACATACAACGGCGAACGTTCGGCTACGAGCTGCTCCACCGCGACGCACCGCGCCACACGGGCGGCCTGCCCGCGATGGGCGCGAACCGCGACGATGCGACGCGAGCGGTGATCGAACGGGCATTTCTGCACTGGGGAATGGAGCGCCTGTTGGGCGACCGGTTCGGCTTCATCAACGCCAACCCCGAGCACATCCACGACGGTCTGCACCGGGCGCTGCCACCGGAGAGCATCATCTTCGAACTGCACGACCACATCGGCCTCCCCCCGCACCTGATCGAGGCGGTGGCCCAGGCCCGCGCCGACGGCTATCACTTCGGCATCGACAACGTGGCCGACGTCGGCGAGCTGGTCCGCTCGTCGGTGTTGCCGTTCGTGTCGATGGTGAAGGTCGACATCGACCGCGCCACGCCCGACGGAGCCGAGCAGATCGTGCAGTTCGTGCGCGCGGTGCAGCCGGGCGTGTACCTGATCGCCGAGCGGGTGGCTCGCCACGACCAGTTCGAACTGGCGGCCGACCTCGGCTTCGACCTGTTCCAGGGGTACTTCTTCGCCCAGCCGCAACTCCTCGAACGCACCGCCCGGCCGGCCAACGCGGCGGCCGCGATCGCGCTACTCGCCGAGATCCAGCGCGACGACTCGAGCATCGAGCGGATCGAGGCGCTGGTGGGCAGCGACCCGTCGCTGGCGTATCGCGTCCTCGCGGTCGTCAACTCGAGTGCGTTCGGGCTCGATCGCCAGGTCGAGTCGCTGCGCCACGCGATCGTGCTGCTGGGGCTGCATCAGGTTCGCAACCTGGCGACGCTGCTGACGTTGTCGAAGTCGGGCGCCACCAACGAGGAACTGATCACGCTCGGGGCGACCCGCGCCCGCTTGGCCAGCATGCTGATCGCCGACCGCTCCCTCCGATCGAGCGCGTTCACGGTGGGACTGCTGTCGGTGACCGATGCGCTCTACGGCACGCCGATCGACACCTTGCTCGACGAGTTGCCGCTGGCACAGCCGGTACGCGATGCGCTCGTGCACGGCTCGGGCGAGCTCGGCGCGGTGTTGGGTGTGGTCAAGGCGTGCGAGCGAGCCGACATCGACACCGTGATGGCGTTCGACCCCGACCGGCTGCGTGAGATCAACAGCGCCTACGCCGACGCGGCGATGTGGGCCGACTCGATGCGCCGCCAGATGGATCGCGAGTTCGCGCGCTCCGGCGCGCCCGCCGCGGGCCGAGGCCGGCTGCCGCGACGGCGCCGCCGCACGGTCAACTGACCAGTGCCCGCCGCCGGGTGGGTGACACCCCACCGAAGTAGCCGGCGTTGATCTCGCCGCGGACCGCGTGCCCGAGGCACTCGGTACGCACCGGGCAGGTGGCGCACATCTGCTGCGTGTCGTCGGTGAGACGCCCACCGGCGTCGACGAAGAACCGATCGATCGCCTCGACGCCGAGGTCGGCGCAGGCCGCGCCACGCACCCACTCGGCGTCGTCGACGGCAGCGATCAGTTCGGTCAGGCTGTTCAAATCGGACACGGTTCCTCCCGGCTACGGCGACGGCGCGATCGCCGTCGCCGCTCACCGTGCGTGCCCCGCCGTTCGGCGCCGCCCCACCTTGGGTGGTCGCATGACCAACTGTTGGTCTGACCAGTTGACCCACCGATCGCGCGATAACAAGTGCGCGGAGCGTCAGATTGGCCACTCCGAGTGCGAAATGAGTCGTTCCATGACCTATGGTGGGTCGCAATCTCGGTCAGTGGTCAACCACTGTCAGAAAGTGGTCAAGAATACTGTCTACAAAGTTCCGGGACCCCGGCCCGGTACGAGAAGGGACACCCGACGTGCTCCAGTACAACCACCTGCACGGCAGCGACCCCCCGCCCGACAACGCCCCGGCCGACCACACCTGGTCGCCCACCCCACCGGGCAGCACCCTCGTGCTCCATGGCGAGATGGAACCGGCCGGCTCTGCGGCCGAACTCGAGCGCCATCAGGTCGCGCTCGACGCGCTCGGGTTCGGCGTGGTGTGGATCGACGAGCACGGAGAACTGCTTCATGCCAACGCCACGGCCACGCGCATCTTGGCGATCGGTGCCGACGACGCCCGTCGCCGCGGGATGACCTGGGACATGTTCCGCCCCCGACGGGTCGACGGCAAGCCGGCGACGATCGAGGTGTTGATGGCGGGCGAGCAGCGCCGGCAGTGGCCGATCGAACTGATCGACGCCACCAGCGCCCGCCAAGCGGTGACCATCGAGAGCTACCCGCCGTTCGTCCAGCGATGGTCGGGTCGCCGCGAAGTGCTCGTCCTACTGCGACCGGAGTTCGGCGCCGACCCCACGGACGCTGCGGTCGCGCATCGGAGCGCGGCCCCCGAGTCGCCGGCTCACGGCGGCGCGCTGGCCGGCATCGACCTGTCGGCGCGCGAGCGCGAGATCGTCGACCTGTTGTTGCGCGGGTACCGGGTGGCATCGATCGCACCGCGGCTGTACCTCAGCACGCACACGATCCGCAATCACCTCAAGTCGGTCTTCCGCAAGGCCGGGGTGACGTCGCAGGCCGAGTTGATCGAGTTGGCCCGACACTCCACGCGCTGACGCGAACAGGGCCGACCTGACGTTCTCCTTACGTCACCTCACAGCCGCCTGACATGAGGATGTCGGCATTCGGCACCACCGTACGGTCCCCGGCGTCACCACCCGCCACGTCAGAGGGATGCGTACATGACGACTATCCAGAGCCTCGCCGAGCTGATCGAGAACGCCAGCGACTACGGGTGGCTACGCCACGCCGCATGCGGTGAGTTGAGCCTCGACGCACTCGACCAGTTCTTCGTCGAAGCCGGCCGGAGCCTCTCGCGCGAGACGGTGCAGCTGTGCAGCGCCTGCCCGGTGAAGGCCGAGTGCCTCCAGCACGCGTACGACCACGAGATCGCCGGCGGCTACTTCGGCGGCGTCTCGCCCACCAAGCGCCGCGCACTGCCGATCGACTCGATCCTCGCCGAACCCACCTGACCCGCTACTTCTCAGCTACTCAGTCGGGGAGTTTGGGCGCTTCGAACCCGGCGTCTCGGCCGAGCAGCGATCCGCGGGTGATGGCCCCGGCGCCGAAGCGCTGGCGCAGCTCGTCGAGCGCCGCGTCGAGGCCGTCGGTGGGCTTGGTGCCGAACGACAGCGTGAGCTGGGTGGCGTCGCCGCCGGCCCCGCGATCGACCAGGTCGGCCACCGACACGCCGATCAGCGAACTGCCCCGCGTCTGTACGGCGTCGGCCTCGTCGCGCAGGATCGCCAGCGCTACGTCGGCGAGCACGGCCGTGTCGTCAGTGGCGTGGCTCAGCGTGCGCGCCCGCGTGACCGCGACCATGTCGCCGAACCGCAGCCGCACCGTGACGGTGCGACCCCGGCGCTCGGCCGCGCGCAGGCGCCGGGCGACCTTGTCGACCAGGCCGAGCAGGATCGGTTCGATCTCGGTGACGTCGCGCGGCCCGCGGCCGAGCGCGTGCTGAGCCCCGATCGACTTGCGCCGGCGCCCGGTGTCGATCGGGCGCGGGTCGCGGTTGTGGGCGAGCGCGAACAGGTGCCGGCCCGCGGCCGCACCCAGCATCGCGACCAGGTTGGCCTCGCCCAGCGCGGCGACCTCGCCCACCGAGTGCACGCCGCGGTCGCTGAGCTTGCGTTGCGTGACCGGGCCGACGCCCCACAACCGCCCGACCGGTAGGCCGTGCAAGAAGCGCAACTCGTCGTCGGGTTCCACCACCAACAGCCCATCGGGCTTGGCCACGCCCGAGGCGACCTTGGCGAGGAACTTCGTGCGCGCCACCCCGACCGTGATCGCCAGGCCGACGTCGTCGTGCACTCGAGCCCGTAACCGCTCGGCGATCGCGGCGGGTGAACCCGACACACGTGCCAGCCCGGCGACGTCGAGGAACGCCTCGTCGACCGACAGCCCCTCGACCAGTGGCGTCGTGTCGTGGAAGATCTCGAAGACGGCCTTGCTGGCCGCCATGTAGTCGTCGAAGCGAGGCTCGACGACTACCAGGTCGGGGCACAGCTGGCGGGCCTTCCAGCCCGGCATCGGGGTGTACACGCCACGCCGCTTGGCTTCGTAGCTGGCGGCCAGCACGATGCCGTGCCCCACCGCCACCGGCCGCCCACGCAAGGCCGGGTCGTCGCGCTGGGCCACCGACGCGTAGAACGAATCGAGGTCGGCGTGAAGAATCGTCGCCGACGAACGCATGTTCCCAGGCTAGTTGGTTTTGGTGAAGCGGCTGACGTGGGAGCGGTGGCCGGCGATGACGATCAGGTCGGTGGATTCCAGCACCGTGTCGCGGTCGGCGTAGGTGAACTGGCCGCCGTGCGGCTTCACACACACCACCGTCACGTGGTACTTCGCGCGCAGGTCGGACTCGCCGAGCGCCACCCCGACCAGCTCGCCGGGGGCAAACAGTTCGGCCAGCACGAAGTCGTCGTCGAGGGCGACGAAGTCGACGATCTGGCCGGTGACCAGGTGCGCCACCCGGCTGCCCATGTCGGCTTCGGGGAACACGACGTGATGGGCACCGACGCGCTGGAGGATCTTGCCGTGGGCGGCCGAGATCGCCTTGGCCCACACGTTCGGCACCCCCAGGTCGGCCAGCGCCGCGCACGCCAGCACGCTGGCTTCGACGTCGCCGATGCACACCGCCACCGTCACCGCATCCTGCGCGCCGAGCTGGCGCAGGGCACGCTCGCTGGTGGCGTCGGCCTCGACCACCTGGGTGAGCACGTCGGCCAGCTCCTGCACCCGCTCGGGGTCGGCGTCGACGCCGAGCACCTCGAGGTCCATCGTGGTCAGCGTGGTGGCGAGTGACGCGCCGAACCGGCCGAGGCCGATCACGATGATCTCGCCGCGATGCTCGACGCGGTTGGTGAGCCCGCTGAGCACCGAGTGGATGATGCCCTCTGCCATCGCGTCGCTCCCTCTGTTCCTTCGCTCGTGCCGGTCGGCTACCCGATGATCGGGCGTTCCTCGGCGAAACGGTACGCGCGCCGCGTCTCGCGCAACGCCAACGCGGTGACGAACGTCATCGGGCCGACGCGGCCGACCAGCATCATCAGCAGCAGTGCCCACTGGCCGACGGCCGGTGCGCCCGCGGTCACGCCGGTGGACAAGCCGGTGGTGCCGAACGCCGATGCCGACTCGAACAGCGTGCGCGTGAAGCTGAAGTCGGACACCGAACTGAGCAGGATGCCGGTGCCGAACACCACGCCGACGGCGAGCAACGCCATCGTCATCGCCTGGCGAATCGCAGCCGGCGAGAGCCGCCTCCGGAACACGTTCACGTCGGGGTCGCCGCGCACCTCGGACCACATCGCGAACCCGAGCACGGCGAACGTGGTGACCTTGATGCCGCCGCTGGTGGATGCCGGGCCGGCGCCGATGAACATCAGCGCGGTCTGGAGGTTGAGGGTGGGCTCGCGCTGGGCGGCGATGTCGAACGTGTGGAACCCGGCGGTGCGCGGCGTGGCCCCCTGGAACCACGCCGTGAGCAGCTTGTGAGGCGCACCCATCGGGCCGAGCGTCGCTTCGTTGCTCCACTCGAGCACGAGCACCAGCAGTGGCCCGATCACCAGCAACACGGCCGTGGCGAGCAACGTGATCCGCGTGTTCAACGCCCACCGGCGGCGCGGCACGCGGCGCACGAACTCGACCAGGATCGGGAACCCGAGCCCGCCGACGACGAACACGACGCTCACCGGCAGCAGTACCAGCGGGTCGCTGCCGTAGGCCGCCAAGCTGTCGGAGCGCAACGCGATGCCGGCGTTGTTCCAGGCCGACACGGCATGGAACACGGCGCTGTAGGCCGCCCGGCCGGGGGCGACGTCGTGGCGCAGCGTAAACACGGAGAACAGCACGATCGCGAGCACCGCCTCGGCGCACAGCGTGAAGCGGGCGATCGCCTGGAGCAAGCTGCGCATCTCGCCCATCTCGATCGCCGCGCCCAGTTCGGTCTGAGCGAGCAGGCGCCGGCGGATGCCCAGCCGGCGCGACATCACCAGCGCGAGCACCGAACCGATCGTCATGATGCCGAACCCGCCCACCTGCATCAGCACGAGGATCACCACCTCGCCGAACGCCGAGAAGGCCGAGATGTCGACGGTGGTCAGGCCGGTGATCGTCGACGCCGAGGTGCCCCAGAACAGCGTGTCGAACCAGGCCATCTCGACGCCGTCGTTGAGCGCCCACGGCAGGCGCAGCAGCAACGTGCCGATCAAGCTGAGGGTGACGAACGCGACCAGCACGCCCTGGGCCGGGTTGCGCACGTCGAGCTTCATCGGCCGGTGCCCACCGCGGGGAACGTGGCGAGCGTCTCGTAGCGCGCACCGGCCGGGCCGAGGTGGCTCATCACCAGGGCCAGTTCGGTGGCGCGGAACGACGCCGCGACCGGCGTGCCGATCACGCCCGGCAGACGGCCCTGCCCGCGTCGTGCCCGGCCGGACAGCCGCGCCAGCGTGACGTGGCCCACGTAGCGCTTGCGGATCGCTGCCGTGCCGAGCCCACGGGTAGCACGGTTGACCGCTTCCGCCCACTCGTCGAGGCCCTCGGCGGCGACGATCACCGAGTGATCCGACAGCAACTCGACGACCGGCCCGAGCATCACCTCGGCCGGGTCGACGCGCACGCCGGCGAGCGCCTCGGCGACCGGCCGCGGGTCGGCCTCGCCGAGAAACCGCAGCGTGACGTGCCAGTTCTGTTCGGGCACGAACCGCACGCCGGGTTGGTCCTTGCGATGCAGCAGGCGCAACTCCGCGCTCGCATCGTCGTCGGGCCACACGCACACGAACAGCCGGGCTGTCGCCATTTCCGAGAGGCTACGTGCGCCACCAAAGCGAAGTGGTTTCGACCTGCCCCGACATACTGGGGGCCGCATGCCCCCCGAAACCGACACGGAACTCACGACCCGACTCGCCCGGCAGGCCGGCGAGCGACTGGTCGCGTTGCGTCAGCAGATGTGGGACGCCGGGGCACACTCGTGGGACGTGATGGACGGCGGCGACGCCGCCAGCCACCGGTTCCTGGCCGACGAGCTGCGCCAGCACCGGCCCGACGACGCCGTGCTCGACGAGGAGGGTGCCGAAGACCCGCGGCGGTTCGGCTCGGCGCGGGTGTGGATCGTCGACCCGCTCGACGGCACCCGCGAGTTCGGCGAGCCGGGCCGCGACGACTGGGCCGTGCACGTCGCCCTGTGGGACACCGACCACTTCGTCGCCGGCGCGGTGGCGCTGCCCGCACTCGGCCTGGTGCTGGCCGCCGACCCGGCGCCAGTGGTTCCCGAGCAGAACCGCGACCGGCCGCGCCTGATCACGTCGCGCACACGGGTGCCGCACTCGGCGGCGATCGTGGCGCACGCGCTCGGATGCGAGGCCGTGCGGCTGGGGTCGGCCGGGGCCAAGGCGATGGCGGTGGTGCTCGGCCACGCCGACATCTACGTGCACGACGGCGGGCAGTACCAGTGGGACTCGGCCGCGCCCGCCGCGGTGGCGCTGGCGGCCGGCCTCCACGTCAGCCGGATCGACGGGTCGCCGATCGTCTACAACGACCCCGACCCGTGGCTCCCCGACCTGATGATCTGCCGCCCCGAACTCGCCGAGCCCGCTCTGAAGGCGCTCTGGGGCTGACGCGCTCCTACACTCCCTGCATGGAATCCGGGGGGAAGCCAGCAGACGTCACGCCCGCCGCGCCAGCTGGCAACTCGTTGCTGATCGCGGCGGTGGCGTCGGCAGGAGCGGCCGTGCTCCATGCCGCCGCGTGCGGAGCGCACGCCGATACGAAGGCGCTGGCACGGATCTTCCTCGCGCTCGCCGTGATGCAGGGCGCGGTGGCCGTCGCCGGCTTCGTTCGCTCCGGGCGGGCTGCCGCGGTCGCGCTGGTAGCCGTCAACCTGGCCGCCGCCGGCGGGTGGTTGCTGACGCGGTTCACCGGCCTCAGCGACATTCCCGGCCTCGAGGTCGCCGAGCAACCCGGCCTGGCCGACACGGCGGCCGCGATCCTCGCCCTCGTCGCCGCCCTCACAGCGCTGACGACGATGCTCGACCTGGCACCCGCCAACCCGCGCCGGGGGTTGGCCAGCGCGTCGGTGGTCGTCGCCGCGCTCGTGATCCCGGGCATGTTCGACATCACCAACCACGACCACGGCGGGCACAGCCACGACGAAGCCGCACCCGGCGATGGGCACAGCCACGCCACCGACAACCACAGCCACGACGGGCCCGCCACCGACGCGGTCGCGGTCGCACACAGCCACGACGAACCGGCCGAAGCGACACCCAACGGCGCTGCTGCGAACCACAGCCACGACGACGGCACGGCCGGCGACGACCACGGCCACGACACAGCCGGCGACGGTCACAGCCACGCCGTCACGGCCGACCCGGTCGCCGCGACAGGCGAGCCGGAACCACCGGCGTGGCCGCGCCCGTGGGACCCGTCGCAGCCGATCGACTTCTCCGGCGTGCCGGGCGTGACGACCGACCAGCAGGCCCGCGCCGAGCAGCTGGTCGTCGACACGATGCGCGACCTCCCGGCGTTTGCCGACGTCACCTCGCTGGAGGCGCTCGGCTATCGCTCGATCGGCGATGCGGGTACCGGGTTCGAGCACTTCATCAACTTCTCGATGCTCGGTGACGACAAGGTGCTCGATCCCACCGCACCCGAGTCGCTCGTGTTCCAGGTCGGCGACATCGCCGACACCACCGACCGCACGCTCGTGTCGGCCATGTACATCGCCCAGGCGACCTCGCTCGACGACCCGGCGATCGCCGACTTCGCCGGCCCACTGATGCAATGGCACAACCACACGAACCTGTGCTGGGGCAGCAGCGCCACCGGCGATTTCGTCGTCCGGGGTGTCACCGACGAGGCCGGAAACTGCCCACCCGACACGGTCAACACGGGCGGCCAGTTCCCGATGGTGCACGTGTGGATCGCACCCCACGAGTGCGGGCCGTTCGCCGCCCTGGAAGGCCACGGCGCCGGCCAGGCAGGCGAGATCAGCAGCGCCGAACGGGTCGACCTGTGCGCCGGGCACGACCACGGCGCTGGTCACGGCACCGATCACGGCCACGGTGCCACCGTGGTGGCGATGCCCTACGACCCCACCAAGCCGATCAACCTCGGCGGCATCGACGGCGTCACGCTCGAACAGCAGGCGTTCGCCGAGAACCTCGTCGCCGACACGGTGCGTAACCTGCCCCAGTGGGCCGACCCGGCGGTGGCCGAGGCGGCCGGGTTCCACTCGATCCTCGACGGTGGCACCGGGCACGAGCACTACATCCAGTGGGACTGGATCGACGACGACGTGTGGCTCAACCCGCACTACCCCGAAAGCCTCGTGTACGAGCCGCAGCCCGACGGCTCGAAGCAGCTCGTGTCGGCGATGTTCATGCTGCCCAACGGCACCGACCTCGCCGACGTGCCCGACTGGGGTGGGCCGCTGATGCAGTGGCACGTCCACGGCGACCTGTGCTTCACCGCCGACCCGGTGGCGCCCAGCGTGGCCGGCACCAAGCCGATCGGCGGCACGTGCCAGCCACCACTGGTCGACCTCGGCCTGTCGCCGATGATCCACGTGTGGATCACGCCCAACCCGTGCGGCCCGTTCGCCGCGCTCGAGGGCATCGGGGCCGGACAGGTCGAGGCCGGCGACGAACACTTCTGCAACAGCGCCCACGGCTCGCACTGACCCTGGTTCCACCGATCTGGCGACTCGTTCCTCGCCGCCATCCCGGCGAATCCAGGCTCGTCAACGCTTTGCGTTCAAGCGCCACGCAGGCTGGGTCCCACGAACGGTGCACCGAAGCCAACGACGACGCGACCGCCCTGCCCGGCGGCAACGCCGACTCGCGACCGCAGCGTTCGGTGGATCCAGGCTGACGCCCCCCCCCCCGCTGGCCCGCCGCCCACCTCGCTAGCCTCGCTGGCCGTGCGCTTGCTGATTGCCCGCTGCTCGGTCGACTACGCCGGAAGGCTTGCCGCGCACCTCCCCGAAGCCAACCGGCTCATCATGGTGAAGGCCGACGGGTGCGTCGCGATCCATGCCGACGGCGGTGCCTACAAGCCCCTGAACTGGATGAACGCGCCGAACAAGCTGGTCGAACACATGGACGGAACGGCCGGCGTGTGGACCGTCACGAACCCGGCCGGCGAGACGCTGACGATCACACTCCACGAGGTGCTCGCCGACACCACGCATGTGCTCGGCGACGACCCGGGGCTCCAGAAGGACGGCGTCGAAGCCCACCTCCAAGAGCTGCTGGCAGCGACCCCCGAGGTGATCGAACCCGGGCTGGCCCTGATCCGCCGCGAGTACCCGACCGCGATCGGGCCGGTCGACCTGCTGTGCCGGGCGGCCGACGGGTCGACCGTGGTGGTCGAGGTCAAGCGCCGCGGCGAGATCGACGGCGTCGAGCAGCTCGCCCGCTACATCGAACGGCTCCAGCTCGACTCGTCGCTCGGCGACCTGCGCGGCGTGTTCGTCGCCCAGCAGGTCAAGCCCCAGGCCAGGGTCATCGCCGAAGCCCGCGGCTTCAACGTCGTGGTGGTCGACTACGACGAGCTGCGCGGCATCCAACCCGACGAACTCCGCCTGTTCTGACCCGGTCGTTACCGCCGGGTCGTCACACCATCCAGCTGGCGCGGTCGGTCGGGGCGTGCAGGCTCGGCCGGTCGAAGCGGAACGGTGCCAGCTCCTCGCGGCGCCCCGCACCACCGGCCAGCGCGGCCAACTCCTTGCCGAACCAGGCGGCGAACTTGAAGGCGTGCGCGGCACCCAGGCCGACCACCACGTTCGGGTGCTCGGGCAGGTGGTCGAGCACGAAGTCGCGGTCGGACGTCAACGTGTACAGGCACGTGGTGGTCTGGGGCGCGGCGAACCGGTCGCCCACCAGCGCCGCCAGGAACTCGCCGGCGCGCTGCTCCATCGTCGGGTCGGGGTCGAACGTGCGCGTGTCGGGGTCGACCTCGGCGCCCCCGCAGTCCTCCGACACCTTGGCGTGGCCGGCCAGGCCGTACTCGGGGAACCCGTAGAAGCTCGGGTCGTCCATCCAGATCCACAGCGGGAACCGGCCGACGGCGAGGTCGTCGATCGACTCGCCCGCGTGGGGCGGGTAGTAGCTGACCTGCTCGCGGGTGGTGACGAGTGGAATCGCCGCGCCGAGCGGTTCGAGCAGGCGGTTCGTCCACGCATCAGCCGCGATGACCACCGATCCGACCCGGACGGTGGTGCCGTCGGCGAGCACGACATCGACCTCGCCGCCGTGTGGCCGGACCGCGGCGACCGGTGAGTGCGCCCGCAGCTCGGCGCCGTGGGCCGCGGCGAGGCGCTGCAACTCGGCGGTGGCCGGGCCGGCCGGCACGACCCCACTGACGTCGGAGTACAGCCCGGCCACGTCGTCGGTGACCAGCGCGCCGCGGGCGAACGCCGGCCAGCGGCGGCGGATCTCGGCCGCGTCGAGCCACTCGTACGGCACACCGCACGCCTCCAGGCTGGAGCGGTACGGGCCGGGGTCGATCGCCGCGCCCGGCGGAAACAGGTCGAGCCCGCCGGTGGTGGTGACGATCTGCGCACCGCCGTCGGCCTCGACCACCGCCCACGCGTCGTACGCCTCGGCGGCGAGCGCGACGTAACCGGGCGTGTGGTACGAGCGACGGATGATCCGGCTGCGGTCGTGGCTGGCCCCGCGCACGTGGCCCAGCTCGAACTGCTCGAACCCGACGACCCGCCGGCCGTCGCGGGCAGCCCAGTACGCGGCAGCCGAGCCGAGCCCACCCAAGCCCACCACCGCGACATCGAATTCGGGCGGGTCGAACGCGGTCATGCCTGCTCCATCAACGGCAGGTACCACCGCGTGATCTCGGCCGCCGCGTCCTCGGTCGGTGCCATCCAGCCACCGGTCCACGCCGGCGAACTCATGCCGCGTTGCACCGACTCGCAGATCGCCCAGTCCTGGAGGTTGACGAGGTGCCACAGGTCGCCCGCATCCGACGGGTCGAAGCCGGCGTCGGCGATCGCCTCGGGGTGGAACAGCAGCTCGCACACGACCGTGGTGTGGGCCGGGCCGCGGGGTTCGAGCCGGAACGCGGCCACATGGTCGGCCGACAGCGACAGCAACAGGTTCGGGTAGACCAACTCGCCCTTGTGACGCACCCGTTCGGCGTCGTCGAGGCCGGGGAACGGTGCCCGGTTGGTGGTACCGGTGGTGGTGAATGTCCACGCCCCGTCGCGATGCGGGATGCCGTCGGGCCACTCGAGCCCGTCGCCACCGCGCCGGAACGCCGGGACGAGGTCGCACAGCTCGGGGTGCACCGGGCCGCAGTGGTAGCACTCGTTGTAGTTCTCGGCGAGCACCTTCCAGTTGGCGGCGACTTCGTAACGCAGGGTGAGCCCGACCCGGAGGTCGGCGAGCGGGTACCGCGCGGTGCGCCCAGCTACCGCGCCGATCTGCTCGGCGAGCGTCTGCTCGGGCTGCCCGAGGTGCACAAACACGAACCCTCCCCACGTGTCGACGGCCACGGGGTGCAGGCGTACGCCGGCAAGCTCGCCGGCGTCGACACGGTCGACGAACGGCGCGTGCCGGAGTGTGCCGTCGAGACCGTACGCCCACGAGTGGTACGGGCACTTGATCACCGAGCCGAACGAGCCGCACGCCGGCAGGTCGGCTGGCGTGAGCCCGCCGGTGTCGAGCAGTTCGGCCCCGCGGTGCCGGCACACGTTGTGGAACCCGCGCAGCACACCTCCACCCGTTTCGTCATCGCCGCGCACGACCACCACCGAACTCCCGGCCACGTCCACGAGCATCCGGTCGCCGGATCGGGTCAGCGCATCGTCACGCCCGACGAGCACCCACTGGCGCGCCCACAGCCGCTCGCGTTCGGCATCGAACGTCGCCTCCGACACGTAGTACCGGGGCTCCAGCGTCCGCTCCACGGCCGCACACTAATCCTGGATCCACCGATTACTGCGGTTGCCAGTCGGCGTTGCTGCAGGCCACGGCGGTCGCGTCGGCCTGGGCCCTGGTGCACCGCCAGTGAAGCCCAGCCTGCGTGGCGCTTGAACGCAAAGCGTTGACGAGCCTGGACTCACCGTGATGACGGCGAGGAACGAGCCGCCAGATCGGTGGATCCAGGCTCGTGCCGCCGCACCCGGTCGCCGATCCGCCAGCCGCCAGCGGATCACACGATCTGGCAGTGCTCGCGGTAGTCGTCGAGGCGGTGGTCGGCCGGGTCGAGATCGGTCACCAACACGTCGACCCGGTCGAGCGTCAGACACCGGGCCGCGGCGTGATGCCCGAGTTTGGCGTGATCGACCGCCAACACGACCGACGACGCGGCGGCCACGAGGGCGAGCTTGGCATCGGCGTCCTCGAGCGTCTGCTCGGTGGAGCCCACCCCGGGCGCCAGGGCGGTGGCCGAGACGAACGCGCAGCGCGCGGCGAGGTCGGCGGTCGAGCGCGCCGCCACGGGCCCGACCAGCCCACCGGTGCGCCGATCGAGCATGCCGCCGGTGAGGATCGCCGTGACCCCGGCCACGTCCTGGAGGGCGAAGAACGTGTCGGGCCCGTTGGTGAGCACAATCAGGTTCGACACCCCCTGCAGGCGCGACGCCAGGCGTTGCACCGTGGTGGACGCGTCGAGCGCGATCGCCCCACCGTCACCGACCAGGTCGACCAGCTTGTCGGCGATGCGGTCCTTGGCGACGGCGTTGCGGGCGAACCGCCGGGCGAACGGTTCCGGGCCGATCGCGACCGCGCCGCCACGGACCCGCCGCAACCGGCCCAGCCCGGCGAGCCGATCGAGGTCGCGGCGCACGGTCATCTCGCTGACCTCGAACCGTTCGGCGAGCACGGCGATCTCGACTCGCCCGGCGTCGCCGAGCAGCCCGAGGATGCGCTCGTCGCGCTCGGTGGTGGACACCGTCTCGGACATCGTGCGGCGTGGCCGGCCCATGCCGACATGCTCGCGCACACGCGACGACCCGACGCTGGTTCCTCGCGAGCTGGTTCCTCGCGAGCTGGTTTCTCGCGATCCGTCGCCGGCGCTCCGGCCCATCCCTCGTCGGCCCGCTCGTCGCTGGCTAGTCGATCGCGTCGGCGTAGCTGTCGGCGCAGGTGAGGGTCGGGTCGCTCGCCCGCAGCGGCACGGCCGTGTCGCATCCGGCGGGGATCACGGGGAGCAGCAGGCGCGAGCCCTGCGCCCCGCGGTGCACCGTGACTGCCCCGACACCGAGCGTGAGCACCGAGTCGAGGCCGCCGGCGACGATCGGCAGGATGTCGAGCCGGAGGCGGTGGCCGGCCCGGAAGATGTTGGTGGTGGGGATGATCTCGATCGTGTAGTCGGTGCGCTGCAGCAGCGGCACCGGCTGCGGATTGTCGAAGCGGTAGAACGGCCGCACCAGCCGACCGTCCGCGTACAGCGAGTTGGCGGTGTCGACCTGGCGCAGGTTGGCCCGCAGGTAGCCGTCGGTGATGAACTCGCTGCGACCGTCGGGGTGCACGTCGGTGAGGCGCACCGACCAGTCGAAGTTCGACGCGGTGGCGGTCGCGGCCAGTTGCAACGTGATCGGACCGGTGAGTTCGAGGTTCTCGGTGAACACCGGCGTGGTGTACGTAAGGCCGAGCAGTTCGTTGACCCGCAGGTCGCTCGGGAAGTTCTCGCCGAGCAGCCAGTTGGTGGTGCGCGAGTCGACCCGAACGTCGGGCGTCGACAGCAGTACCGCGAGGTCGCCGCCGTTGGCCGGCGCGTTCGGTGAGAGCTTGCCGTCGTTCAGCGACAGGGCGCTGCCGCTCGGCCCACCGGCCAGGTAGAGCGTGGTCCAGTCGGTCTGTGGCAGTGGCCACGCCGACTCGCCCCGGATGTAGGTCGCCCCAGCACGCCAGGTGGCGGTGCTGCCGGTGTTCGTCATCAGCACGACCTCGGGGTCGGTGTCGGCACCGTTGTCCTCGTTGAACACCACGTGGGCGAGGAACCGGTCGATGTAGCTGCGCACGAGTTCGGCGTGCCGATCGGGGTTGGCGGTGATCGCCGGCTCGGTGCTGTGACCGAACCCGAGCACCAACCGGCTGCCGGGGGTGCGCAGGTAGGCGTCGTAGCTGCTGACGATGTCGTAGGCGTCGCTGGTGTACAGCACCGGCACGTCGACGTTGGCAAGCGTGTCGAGCGCCGAGCGGCTGGTCCACCACGGCGTGTTGCGGAGCTCGGTCTTGGTGCGGGCGAGGTAATTGACGAACGCGAGTTGCTGGGCGGCCGCGCCCGGGTTGCTCGCCGTGCCGTGGGCGAGGCGTTGAGCGAGGCCGAACGCCCACCCGAGTTCGGTGCGGGCCAGATACACCTCGGGCAGCGCGTTGTAGACACCCCCACGCCGGAAGCAGCGGTACATGTCGGCGCAACTGCTGTAGATCACGGCGGCCACCACCGGGTCCTCGTCGAGCCCGTGGTGGGCGCCGAAGCCGGTGCCCGACTGCCCGGTGAGCACGATCCGACCGTCGCTCCACGGTTGCCCGGCGGCCCAGTCGATGACCTCGTCGACGTCGAGTTGGGTGCGCGGCGCGGTCATGTCGAACACGCCCTCGCTCGACCCGGTGCCCCGGTAGCTGACGTGCACGAGCGTGAACCGCTCGACCAACCCTTGGTCGACGTAGGCCGACGTGCCGTCGCTCGGCAGCGTGGTGGGGCAGGTGTCGCTGGGCACGTTGTAGGACTCGATCTCGAGCAGCACTGGGCGTGCCTGGTCGGGGGCGAGCCGGCTCACCCACGCGTGCAGGCGAACACCATCGCTCATCTCCACGAGCACCTCGTCGCACAGCCGCGCGCCGCCGACCGGCTCGTCGCCGCTGGCGGTGCCCGCCGACACCACGCTGGCGACGCCCAGCGCCAGCGTCGCGACCAGGAACATTGCCGTCGTTCGACGCATGAACCTCTCCCCTCTCGTCACAGATGACGGGCACCCCCGGCGCCTGTCTCGGTTCGATCGAATGATCGAACATGTGCTAAGTTACTCAATCGCACACACCGGCGCCAGCCCTGGCGTCGCACACTCGAACGGGGGGTTCGACATGCAGCGTCGCCGAGCGACCTACGGATTGTTGTTCGGAGCGATCGCCTGCGGCGTGTCGGCGTTCACCCTGGCGTCGCGGGCGCCGGTCGCGGCCGCCTCGTCGGTCGAGTCGACCTACCGCGCGCCTGGCGCGGCGACGGTCACCACCACCTCGTTCACCGACACGGCAACCGGATACGCCTTCCAGGTGCGGTACCCGTCGACGCTGGGCAACGGCGGCACGCGGCACCCGCTGGTGACCTGGGGCAACGGGTCGGACGCGGTGCCGTCGCAGTACAACGGCCTGCTCGACCACCTCGCTTCGTGGGGCTTCGTCGTCGTCGCCTCGACCAGCACGCAGACAGGAACCGGCGCCGAGATCCTGGCAGGAGCGCGGGCCATGGTGGCCGCCGACGCCGACCCGGCAAGCCCCTTCTTCGGCACGATCGACACCGGCAACGTCGCCGCCGTGGGCCACTCGCAGGGCGCCGGCGGCTCGGTGCGGGCGAGCATCGCCGGCAGCGACCTGATCACCACCACCGTGCCGATCGCGCTGCCCGCCCAGATCTGGGTCAGCAAGCCGGCCGACGCCTACGACGTCACACAGCTCACGGCCCCCGTGTTCTTCGTCGGTGGCAGCCTCGATCTGCTGATCTCGAGCGCGCTCGTCAACGTCGGCTACTACCACCAGGTGCCCGGCGCGGCGGCGGTGGCAATGCTCCGGTGGGCCGATCACAACACGATCCAGGGAACCGGTGGCCGGTTCCTCGGGTACATCACCGCCTGGCTGCGCTACCAACTCGCCGGCGACCCGGTCGCGGCCACGGCGTTCACCGGTGCGACGCCGGAGTTCCGCACCAACAGCGCGTGGGCCTGGCAGTTCGCCAAGCACCTGTAGGCGCCCGGGGTACTGTCCCGGCAATGCGAGACGAGGTCGTCTGGATCCCCACGCCGGACGGCGAGCGGTTGTGCGCGACGGTCTACCTGCCCGACGGCGACGGCCCGCTGGCGACGTTGCTCGAGGCACTCCCGTACCGCCAACACGACGTCACCGACTCGTACCGGCCGGCGTACCGCACGTTCACCGAGGCGGGGTTCGCGGTGTGCCGGCTCGACATCCGCGGGACGGGGTCATCGTCGGGCATCGCGCCCGACGAGTACGCCGACGTCGAGCGCGCCGACCTGCGCGCCACGATCGAGTGGCTCGCCGCCCAGCCGTGGTCGAACGGCAAGGTCGGCATGTTCGGCACCTCGTACTCGGGGTTCAACTCGTTGCACATGGCGATGGAGGGCGTGCCGGCCCTCGGCGCGGTCGTGGCCACGTACGCCACCGACGACCGGTACACCGACGACGTGCACTACATGGGCGGGGCGCTGCGCCAACTCGACCTGATCGACTACCCGCTCTACATGGTGGCGATGAACGCGCTGCCGCCGGTACCGGCCGTGTTCGGAGACGACTGGTGCGACGAGTGGCAGCGGCGCGTGGACGCGACACCGGCGTGGCTGGCGGAGTGGTTGGGGCACCCGCTCGACGGCCCGAGCTGGCGGCGCGGTTCGATCCGCCTCGGGCCCGGGGGCGCAGGCTACGAACGGCTGGGGTGCCCGGTGATGCTGATCGCCGGGTGGGCCGACGGGTACCGCAACAACACGTTCCGCACCGTCGCCGAGATGGAGCGCCACGGGCTGCCGTGGCGGCTGCTCGCCGGTCCATGGGTGCACCAGGGGCCGACCACCGCGCTGCCCGGCCCGAACGTCGACGACGACGCGCTGATGATCGCCTGGTTCCACCAGCACCTGCGCGGCGGCCCGGGCCTCGCCACCCCGCCCGGCCAGGTCTACGTGCGCGCCCCTGCCGACTCGCCGGCACCCGACCTGGCGGTACAACCCGGCGTCTGGCGCGACCTCGACGGTTGGCCGGCGTCCGGCGCGCGCACGCTCGCGCTCGCCGGCGCCACGGCCGCCCGCCGGGCCGGGGCGCCCGGCTGGTCGTTGCCGGTGCGCGGCGACGTCGGTTGGGCGGCCTGGAACTCGTGCGGAGGGTCGCTGCCATGGGGCCAGCCGTTGGAACAGTCGCTCGACAACGCCCGCTCACTGTGCTTCGACTGGCCGGTCAGCGAGGCGGTCGAGGTGCCGGCCAGCCTCGTCGGCGCGCCGGTGGCTGGGCTCCGTGTCTGTTCCGATCAGGCCTACGGGCACTTGAGCGTCAAGCTCTGCGACGTCTCCCCCGACGGCACCTCGGCACTGGTCACCCGCGGGTATCTCGACCTGACCCACCGCGGCGTGTGGCCCGCCGACGACTCGGGCGAGCCGGGCCGGCAGCCGAGCCCGCTCGTGCCCAGCGAGTGGATCGACGTGGCGATCACCCTCGAGGCCACGACGTGGACGCTGGTGCCCGGGCACCACCTACGGCTTGCCATCGCCGGCACCGACTGGCCGAACTGTTGGCCTCCCCCTGGCCCACTCACGATCGACGTCGACCCCGAGCACCTGACGTTGTCGCTGCCGCTGGCCGACCTGCCCGAGTCGGCCCCGCTCCCCGCCGGAGCAGGGGCCACCGGCGACGCCCGCGAGGGTGCCGTGTGGAAGATCGAACACGACGTGCTCGGCGACGCCACGATCGCCACCACCCGCTACGGCGGCCCCTACGACGGCTCGTACGGTGCGCAGATCGTCGACGACTACCAGGGCGAGGTCGGCGTGTCGACCACCGATCCGGGACGGGCATGGGCGCGGGGTGCGAGCGCGTACGAGGTCACCTGGCCGCTCGACACCGGCACGGTCAACGTGCGCACCGAAGCCACATTGCTGGTCGAGTCGCACGGCCCGACCCTCACCGCCGCAATCACGCTGCGGGTGTGGCACAACGGCGACCCATTCGCTGAACGCACCTGGAACATCACCCGCTGACCAGCGGTGTCGGACACGGCGATCAGCTCGCCACGCATCCGCCGGACCGTGCTGACCCACACGATGGTCGCTTACGTGTTCGGCACAGCGATCATCGCCATCGGCTCCGTGCAGCCGGCGACCCGGGAGCCAGGTACGCAGAGTTGCCTCGTTGCCAACAATCCATACCTGGCTCGGTTCGGGGCCGAGCGCGCGGCGTCAGCCGCTGGCGTGGCAGGCGGCGGAGTGGGCGGGGGCGCGTTCGGTCAGGGCCACGTCGTCGCCGGTGCATTGGGCGAGGATGCCGAGGCGCTCGGCCTCGCCGCTGGCGACCACCGGGCAGCGGGGGTGGAAACGGCAACCGGTAGGAATTCGTGCCGGGTCGGGCGGTTCGCCCGTGAGGATTGTCTGCTCCATGTGCTCGACCTCGGGCACCACCGACAGCAGCGCCCGCGTGTAGGGGTGCTGCGGGTTCGTCAGCACCTCCTCCGTCGGCCCGATCTCGACCACCCGACCGAGGTACATCACGGCGATCCGGTCGGCGATGTTCCACGCCAGCCCGAGGTCGTGGGTGACCGCCACGATCGCGATTCCTTCGTCGTCGACGAGGCCACGCATCAACGCCAGGATCTCGCCACGGATCGAGGCGTCGAGCGACGCCACCGGCTCGTCGGCCAGCAGCACCCGCGGGCCGAGGGCGATCGCCCCGGCGATCAGCACGCGCTGTCGCTGGCCACCCGACAACTCGTGCGGGTAGCGCTCGATGAACCGCTCGGGCGGCCGCAGCCCCGCCCGCGACAGCGCCTCAGCCACGATGTCGCGGACGTCGCCCGGCAGCTTGTGGATCTTGACCCCCTCGGCCACCGCCCGGAACACGGTGTGGCGCGGGTTGAGCGCTCCGGTGGGGTCTTGGAAGATCATCTGCGCCAGCCGGCGTAGCTGCTTGAGCCTGCCGGCCGACCGCGTCACGGTGACGCCCGAGCACGTCACCGTTCCTTCGGCCAACGGTTCGAGACCGATCACCGAGCGGATCAGCGACGTCTTCCCACACCCCGACTCGCCGACCAGCGCGAGCACCTCGCCCGGCTGCACGTCGAGGTCGACACCATCGACCGCACGGACCTCGCGGCCACCGGCGCGGTAGCGCACGTGAACCCCACGCACCGACAGCACCGGCTCAGTCACGACACCCCCGACTCTGCGGCGCCGCCGACGTGGACGCAGGCCACGGTGTGGCCGGGGGCGGCTTGGCGGAGGCCGACGTCGAGGGTTGTGCAGGCGTCGACCGACACCGCGCACCGCGGGTGGAACGGGCAGCCGGGGGGCAGGTCGCCCGGGTGCGGGGGATCGCCGGGCAGGCCCGCCGGTGCCATCCGCGACGACCGGTCACCGATCGTGGGGAACGCCCGGGCGAGCGCCGCCGAGTACGGGTGCCCGGCCGCGCCGAACACGTCGTGGCCCGGCCCGTCCTCGACGATCCGCCCGGCGTACATCACCGCCAGCCGCTCGCAGGTGGTGGTGAGCACCGACAGGTCGTGGGTGATGAACAGCAGCGCCAGGCCGCGTTCGCGCTGGAACTCGGCGAGCAGTTCCAGCACTTGCGCCTGCACCATCACGTCGAGCGCGGTGGTGGGCTCGTCGGCGATCAGCAGTACCGGGTCGCACGCCAGGGCGAGCGCGATCAGCACGCGCTGGCGCTGCCCACCCGACAGTTGGTGCGGGTAGGCCCGCACCCGGGCCGCCGGCAGGCCGACCGCCTCGAACAGCCCGGCGACCCGCCGGCGCACGTCGCGCGGCGTGAGCTTGCCCTGCTGGTTGCCGAGCCGGTCGGGGTGCAGCTCGATCGCCTCGGCCACCTGGTCGCCCACCCGGCGCACCGGGTTCAGCGAGTGCAGCGCGCCCTGGAACACGATCGCCGCCGACGTCCACCGCACCGCCCGCAGCCGCCCCGGCTTCATCGCGTACACGTCCTCGCCGGCCAGCAGCACCTCACCGGTCACCTGCGCCGACCTCGGCAACAGCCGGAGCACCGCCGCGGCGATGGTCGACTTGCCACACCCCGACTCGCCCGCCAGCCCCACCGTCTCACCCGGCCCGATCGCCAGGTTCACCCCGCGCACCGCCGGCACCGTGCCGCCGTACGTGACGTGCAGATCGCGCAGCTCCAACACCGGCGCAGTCACGGTCACCCCCACCCCCCAACACAGCGGCAGGAATTGTGGCGGCCGCCATCACTGTTCCTGCCGCTGACAGAGGCCCCGATGTCTGCGGCAGGAATTGCGGTGGGGTCCGCCACAATTCCTGCCGCTGAGTTCGATGGGAGGGTGACGGTCATCGGCGCTCCTGGAGGCGGGGGTCGAGGATCTCCTCCAAGGCCCGGCCGAACAGGGTGAAGGCGAGTACCACCGCGGCGATGCCCAACCCGGCGGGCATGTAGTACCACCACGCGTTGCGGGTGATCGCCCCGGCAGCGAACGCTTCCTCGATCGTCTTGCCCCACGACGCCTGGCGCGGGTCGCCGAGGCCGAGGAACGACAAGGTGGTCTCGGTGAGGATCGAGATCGGCACCGACAGCGTGACGTTGGCGAAGATCAGCCCGGCCACGTTCGGCATCACGTGGCGTCCGATGATGTGCCCACGGCCGGCGCCGAGCGCGCGAGCGCGGTCGACGTACAGGCGCTGCTTGACGCTCATCACCTGCGAGCGCACGAGACGGGCCGCGCTCGGCCACGACGTGATACCGATCACGAAGATGATCGTCCAGACCGAGCGGTTCAGCACCGCCGCCAGCACGATCGCCAGCGGCAGGAACGGGATCACGAGGAACCAGTCGGTCAGCCGCATCAGCACCGCGTCGGTCCACCCGCCGGCGTACCCGGAGAGCACCCCGACCGACGCGCCGATCACGATCGTGAGCACGGTGGCAGCCAGGCCGACCAGCAGGCTCACCCGCGAGCCCCACACGAACTGCGCCCATACCGAGCGGCCCAGGTGGTCGGTGCCGAGCAGGTGCGCGCCGCTGGGACGCGCCCACGCCGGGTTGTCGAGCGAGTCGAGCGCCGACAGCCCGCTGCGGTTGGCCAGCAGCGGCGCGAACACGGCCATCAACACGAACAGCGCGAGCACGAACAGCCCGCCGACCGCCAGCTTGTCGGCGCGGAGGCGACGCAGCACCGTCACGCGGCCACCCCCACATCGACCACCAAGCCGGCAACGAACAACGACACACCGAACAACCCGCCCACAACCAACCGGCCGGCACGAAGACCTCGCAGCACCGTCACGCGGCCACCCGCGGGTCGAGCCACGCGTACAGCAGGTCGACCACCAGGTTAGCGACGATCAGCGACGCGCTGAACAGCAGGAACAAGCCCTGGAGCATCGGGAAGTCGGGCCCGTTGATGGCCCGCAGCGTCGCCCGCCCGAGGCCCGGCCACGAGTAGATCGACTCGACCGCGATCGCCCCCGACAGCACGAACCCGAAGTTGATCGCCGACAGACTCACGACGGGCAGCAGGGCGTTCGGTACGGCGTGGCGGCGGCGCACCTGAGCGTCGCGCAAGCCCTTCGCCCGGGCGAGCTGGAGGTAGTCCTCGTTGACCGTGTCGATCAGCGCGGCGCGCGTCACGATCGCGTACTCGCCGATGTAGGCGAGCGCGAGCGTCACCGCCGGCAGCACCATGTGGTGGGCCTGGTCGAGCAACGCGGCGAGCCCGGTGGCGGTGCTTCCCGAATCCTGGAACCCGCCGACCGGGAACCAGTGCAGCTTCACCGAGAACACGATCAACAGCAGCATGCCGAGCCAGAAGTCGGGCACCGAGTAGGTCAGCATCGAGAACGTCGACGAGCCGACGTCGAACTTGCTGCCGCGCCGCCACCCGGCGTAGATGCCGAACAACACGCCGATACCCATCGCCAGCAACGTGCCCGTACCGACGAGGAAGATCGTCGGCCACAGCACCGCCCGGATCTCGGTGGTGACCGGTCGCCCCGAGGCGATCGAGTCGCCGAGGTTGCCCCGCACCGTCTGGCTCACGTACGACCAGAACTGCTCCCACTTCGTGCCGTCGAGCCCGAACTGCTGGCGCCGCCGCTCGAGTTGGGCGGGGGTGACGTTGCGGCCCCGGAACATCTTCCCGATCGGGTCGTCGGTGACGACGCGGAACAGGAAGAAGTTGACGACGAGGACGAACGCGAGCGTGCCGAGCGAGCCGAGCACCTTGCCGGTGACGAACCGCGGGGTCACGGCCTACCGGCCCTCACACGTCACACCCTCACTCCGTCACGCGCTCCACACCCTCGCTCGGTCACGCCCTCATTCCCGCTCGTCGGACGAGCCGCGCCGCTTGAGCGCAACGATCAGGCCCCCGAGCACGACCACCGCGGCCACGCCGATCACCACGGGCACCACCGGGAACCCGTCGTCGTCGTCGGCCGGTGTGGTGGGGGCCGGCGCCGCCGGTGCGGTGCCACCGTCGGGCGTGGTCGCCTCGGGCCCGTCCGTGTTGGCCGGTGGCTCGGCCCCGACCGCGCGGAGGTTGTCGTAGGTGGGCGACGAGTTGTTGAACAGCACCGGGCCGGTGCCCGCCGGTTGCTGGGTCCAGCCGGTGAACCGGTCGGTGCGGTAGGCCTGGAGGTCGGGGTCCATCGTGAGCACCAGGTAGGGCGCCTCGCGGTTGAACAGCTTGAGCATCTCGGCGACGATCTCGCGTCGCGCGTCCTCGTCGAGCTCGACCTTCTGCTGCTCGTACAGGGCGTCGTACTCCTCGTTGCACCAGTTGGCGTCGTTCCACCCGGGCTCGTCGGGGTCGGTGGTGACCTGGGCACAGGTGAAGTACGACAGCATGATGTCGGGGTCGACGTACGGCGTCCAGCCCCACGTGAACAGGTCGTACTCAGCCGATGCCTGGGCCTCGAACAACGTGTCCTCGTCCATCGTCGACACGTCGGTGGCGATGCCGATCTGCTCGAGCCACCCCGACACGAACTCGACGATCGCCGCGTCGGCCGCCGAGTCGGCCTTCTGCACGATCCGGAACGTCAGCGAGCGGCTGCCGTCGGGCATGTCGCGCACGCCGTCGCCGTCGGCGTCGACGAAGCCCGCATCGTCGAGCAACTGCCTCGACAGGTCGGGGTCGTAGGCCCAGTTCTCGTCGCCCAGGTCGGGGATCCACGACGGGTCGGCCGACACCGAGATGGTCGTGCCCACCGCCCCCAGCCCCGCGCTGACCCGGTTGAGGATGACGTTGCGGTCGACCGCGTGGAAGATCGCCTGGCGCACAGCCGGGTCGAGCAACGCCGGGTGCCCGTCACCCAGCCCGCTTGCCCCGCCGTTCCAGCCGAGTTCGGTGAACCCGCCCTGGAGGCCGGCGACGGTGACGATGTGGTCCTTGCCGGTGAGCTGCTCGAAGGCCGACGCGTCGAGGTTGTGGGCCGCGTCGATCTCGCCCGTCTCGAGCGCGGCGACCTCGGCCGACACGTTCGTGAACAGGCGGAACACGATCTGGTCGATGCCGTTGTCGGGGCCGAAGTAGTTCGGGTTGCGGACCATCGTCCAGCCCTGCCCGGCGTTCCACTCCTTCAGGCTGTACGCCCCCGAGGCCACCCCGTCCATCGCGTCGTAGTCGCCGATCGCGTCGGCGTCGTACTGCTCGTAGATGTGCTTGGGCAGGATGTACACGTCCATCGTGGGCAGCTTCGGGTCGGGAACCGACGAGGTAAGCACCACCGTGGTGGTGTCGGGTGCCTCGGCGGTGAGGTTCTGCACCGTCGCGTAGTGGTTGAACCACTCCTCGTCGCGGCTGCGCTCGATGGTGTACACGACATCGTCGGCAGTGAGCGGCTCGCCGTCGCTCCACAGCAGCCCCTCGCGCAGGTGGTACGTCACCGTGAGCCCGTCGTCGCTCACGTCCCACGACTCGGCCAGCCCGGGGATCGTCTCGAAGTCGTCGGCCGCCTTGTTGGTGAGGGCGGCGTACTGGAGGTTCCACACCTCGAAGTCGGAGACGAGGTACCCGACCGTGACGTTCGGGGACGCGAGGTCTTGGGTGAGCCCGATCGTCAGCGTCACCGTCGCGTTGTCCTGCGCACCTGCGACGGCGGGCGCGATGCCGGCCACCGCGAATGCCCCCGCAACGACTGCCAGCCGTGCCGCCCGCAGTGCCCCCATGAATATCCCCTTTCGCTGAATGCTGCCGGGCATCCTTGCCCGAACTGACTCATCGGTCAACATCCGCAACACATTGTTCACGCACGAAACGCGCGGTGTCGGCTCCACAGAACTGGCCTCCGAGTCGACGGAATGTCTATTCCAGCCCTGTCGCGTCGCGGATCAGCTGTGCCAGAATAGGCCGATGACCGCCGCTGCTGAACTCGATCCCGACGTCGCACCAGGCGTCTCGCTCGACGCCCCCCGGATCGCCACCGAACTGCCCGGGCCCAACGCCCGCGCGGTCATCGCCCGCGACGAGCAGTTCAGCAGCACGTCGCTCACCCGCGTGTACCCGCTGGTGGTCGCCCGCGGCGAAGGCATCGTGCTCGAAGACGTCGACGGCAACCGGTTCCTCGACTTCAACGCCGGCATCGCCGTCAACGCCGCCGGGCACAACCACCCGGCCGTCACCGCCGCCGTCCAGGCCCAGGCCGCCGACTGCCTGCACTACTGCTCGTCCGACTTCTACCACCCGGTCTACGCCGACCTGTGCGAGCGGCTCGCCACCAGCGTGGCGATGCAGCCGGCCCGCGTGTTCCTCGCCAACTCGGGCACCGAGGCCGTCGAGGGCGCGCTCAAGCTGGCCCGCCACCACACCGGGCGCCCCAACGTGATCGCCTTCTACGGGGCGTTCCACGGGCGCTCGCTGGGCAGCCTGTCGCTCACCGCCAGCAAGGCGAAGTACCGCAGCGGGTTCGGCATCGTCACCCCCGGCGGCTACCACGCGCCGTACGCCTACGACACCGTGGCCGGCGGCTCGGAGGCCGAGCTCACCGGCGCCGACTACATCGAGCAGGTGCTGTTCCAGCGCGCGACCGAGCCCGGCGACGTCGCCGCGATCTTCGTCGAGCCGATCCAGGGCGAGGGCGGCTACATCGTGCCTCCGGCCGGCTGGCTGGCCGACCTGCGCGACCTGTGCGATCGGCACGGCATCTTGCTCGTCGTCGACGAAGTGCAGTCGGGCATCGGACGCACCGGCAAGATGTGGGCGGTCGACCACGACGGAGTGGTGCCCGACATCATCACCGCCGGCAAGGGTCTCGCCTCGGGCCTGCCGCTGGCGGCGCTGATCGCCCGGGCCGACCTGATGCAGTGGGCGCCCGGCAAGCACGGGTCGACGTTCGGCGGCAACCCGGTGGCGTGCGCGGCGGCGCTCGCCACGCTCGACCTGGTCGAGCAGGAACTGGCTGCCAACGCCAGCGCTGTCGGCGACCACCTGATGACCCGCCTCGCCGAACTGGCCATCGAGCAGCCGGCGATCGAGCAGGTGCGCGGGCGCGGCCTGATGATCGGCATCGAGCTGGCATCGGCCGAACTCGCCGGCGCGGTCGAGCAGGCGTGCTTCGAGCGCGGCCTGCTGATCTTGACCTGTGGCGCCAAGTCGGTGCGCATGGCCCCGCCGCTGGTGGTCACCCGCGAGCAGGCCGACACCGCCGTCGACATCCTGGCCGACGCCCTCACCGCCCTCACCGCCACCGGCGGTTGAGCTTGTCGACATCACCCCAGCTACGAGGATTCCCGAGATGACGCTCCCCACCACCGCCGAACTGGCCGACCGGACGAGCGCGCTGCTGGCGCAACTCGGCGCGGCCGCCTCGGGCGACCAGCCGGCGCGCACGCCGATCAGCGGCGGCTCACTGGGGCCGGCCGGCCCCGGTACCACCGCCGCCGAGATCGACGGCGTCGCCGAGCGCGCCACCGAGGCGTTCGAGCAATGGCGCACGGTGCCCGCCCCGGTGCGCGGGCACCTCGTCCGCCGGCTCGGCGAACTGCTCCGCGAACACCGCGACGCGCTCGGCGAGCTGGTGTCGATCGAGGCCGGCAAGATCCGCTCGGAAGGCCTGGGCGAGGTCCAGGAGATGATCGACATCTGCGAGTTCGCGGTCGGCCTGTCGCGCCAGCTGCACGGCCTCACGATCGCCAGCGAGCGCCCCGGCCACCGCCTCCAGGAGACGTGGCACCCGATCGGCCCGGTGGCGGTGATCTCGGCGTTCAACTTCCCCGTCGCGGTGTGGTCGTGGAACGCCGCCCTGGCGCTGGTGTGCGGCGACTCGGTCGTGTGGAAGCCGAGCGACAAGACGCCGCTGACCGCGGTCGCAGTGAGTGCCCTGTTCGACCAGGCCGCCCGCGAAGCAGGCGCGCCAGCGCATCTGCACCAGCTCGTGCTCGGCGATGCCGACACAGGGGCCGCGCTGGTCGCCCACCCGGCGTTCCCGGTCGTGTCGGCCACCGGCTCGACGGCGATGGGCCGCAAGGTCGGCCCCGTGGTCGCCGCTCGGTTCGGCCGCTCGATCCTTGAGCTCGGCGGCAACAACGCGGCGATCGTGGCGCCCACCGCCGACCTCGACCTGACGCTGCGCGGCGTCGTGTTCTCGGCCGCCGGCACGGCCGGCCAGCGCTGCACCACGCTGCGCCGCCTGATCGTCCACCGCTCGGTTCACGAGCAACTCATCGACCGGATCGCCAAGGTCTACGGCAACCTGCCGATCGGCGACCCGCTGGCGGCCGGCACGCTGGTGGGCCCGCTGATCGACGCCGATGCGTTCGGACGCATGCACGGCGCGCTCACCGCGGCCGGCGAGCAGGGCGGCGACGTGTTGGTCGGCGGCCAGCGGGCGCTCGCCGACGCAGCCCCCGACGCCTACTACGCGGCACCCGCACTGGTGGCGATGCCGACCCACGGCGACGTGATGCACACCGAGACGTTCGCACCGATCCTGTACGCGGTCGCCTACGACGACTTCGACGAGGCCGTGGCGTTGCACAACTCGGTGCCCCAGGGCCTGGCGTCGTCGATCTTCACCAACGACCTGCGCGAGGCCGAGCGCTTCATCGCCAGCAGCGACTGCGGCATCGCCAACGTCAACATCGGCACGTCGGGCGCCGAGATCGGTGGGGCCTTCGGCGGCGAGAAGGAAACCGGTGGCGGCCGCGAGTCGGGCAGCGACGCCTGGAAGGGCTACATGCGCCGGGCCACCAACACGATCAACTACTCGACCGCGCTGCCGCTCGCCCAAGGCGTCAACTTCGACATCGACTGACAGACAGGTCAGGAGAGAGGCGGGTCGACGGTCGTCAACCCGCCTCTCCGGGCTCCGTCAGAAGTCGGCGTCGGCGGCGCGGCCCCGTTCGAGCAGTGCGCCGCCCGCGTACGGGCGGTCCATCCACTCCGAGATCGGGTTCCACTGCTCGGCGATGTCGGCGGCGGTGAACGGCGTGTGGACCTCGGCGACGACGGGGCCGATCCGCTTGGCGATCGGGGTCAGCGCGTCGAGGTCGAACCCGTAGAGGCCGGCGATGTTGCCACCGAGAATCTTGCGCGTGTCCTCCTCGCTGACCTCGTGGAACAGCCACCGGATCAGCTGCTTCGAGTGCGGGGTTGTGCCCTCCTCGTGGGGGTAGTCGGTGCCCCACAGCAGCTTGTCGGCACCCACTTCTGAGCGCATGGCGACGTTGGCCGGCACCGCGGCCGGCCCGCTGATGCCCCAGTACACCTGGCGCTTGACGTACTCGCTCGGCTTGAGCGTCTGCATGTCGATGTGCGGCCCGCCGAACTGACCCATCGTGCGGTTGGTCGCGTCGGAACGCATCGCCGCCAGCGAGATGTCAAGGCCGTGGGCGATGCGGAGCCAGTTGAGCCCCTCCTCGGTAGGCACCATCTTGAGGTTGGGGTGCCGTTCGAACACGCCGGCAACGAGCATGTCGGTGATCATCATCTCCTTGGAGACCCCGCCCTTCAGCAGCACCAGCGTCTTCGAGGCGAGCTGATCCATCGGCATGTCGGGTGCGGTGCCGTTGTGCACGGCGACCGGCCAGTCGAGCTCCTCGCACAACGACCACAGCGGCTCGTAGCACTCGTGGTAGAAGGGGTGCACCGGGTGCCCGGGCGGCACCGGCACGAGGAGGATGCCCCCGAACGCCCCGGTGCCGGCTGCCCAGCGCATCTCGTCGAGCGCGGCATCGACGTCGTTGGGGAACAGCTGGAGCAGGCCGCGCCGGCGCACCGGTTCCTGGGCGACGAAGTCGGCCACCCAACGGTTGTGCGCCTGCACGCCGGCCCAGCGGTACTCGAACTCTTCCCGGTTGCGCGGCAGCGACACGACGATCAGCGCGCTGGTGGGGAAGAACGGTGGGACCGTGTTGGGAATGATGATCTCGGCCGACACACCGTCGGCGTCCATCTCCTCGATGCGGAAGTCGGAGTCCCAGTTGCGATGGGCGGTGTGGTGGATCAGGTCGTCGTACGGGCTTTCGTACGTGTCGGCCCAGGCGTCGAACTCGTCGTGGTACTTGGCGGCCAGGTACGGCCGGTAGTCACGGAGATCGGCGCCGGCGTGGCTGTCCGACGAAATCGCGATGTAGCGGTCGATTGAATCCCATGTCTCGGTCACGGGAACCCCCTTCATGCTGGTGCACTTCGTGCGCGTCCGTCCATCGTGACCATCGAATGCGGGCCGTGTCCGCATGGCGTCCCGTTCAGCGAGAACGGCACGGCGCGCCGTGTACTACTGAGTGGGTCGGCCGGCCCATCCCGGTGGACGGGTCGGCCGCCGGCCCTCGCCCTGCGGCCGGGGTGACACTGGCCCAGTGACTGGTGGCGTGCTGGCCGAGGCCCCGGATCGCCCCGGCCGCAGGCCGAGCGCGACGTTCGGGGCGTTGGCGTATCCGGAGTTCCGGCGGGTGTTCCTGGCGGCGTTCGTGTCGCAGACGGGCAACTGGTTACTGATCGCCGCGCGCGCGTTCCTGATCTACGAGATCACCGGGTCGAACAGCGCGCTCGGCACGATCTACTTCTTCTCGCTGATCCCGCTGCTGCTGTTCTCGCAGGTCAGCGGCGTGCTGGCCGATCGCCTCGACCGCCGGAAGCTGCTGGTCGCCACGCAGGTCTTCGCCACCCTCAGCGCGGTCGCGGTGGGTGTGCTGGCCGACAGCGGCAAAGCGAACCTGGCCAACCTCAGCGCGCTCTCGTTTCTCTACGGCACGTTCCAGGCCCTGGCCGGCCCGGTGCAACAGTCGATCGTGCCCTCGTTGGTACCGCGCGAACACCTCGCCAGCGCGGTGTCGCTGCAATCCATGACCAACTCGGGCAGCCGCATCTTCGGCCCCGCGGTGGCCGGCGCGCTGCTGCCGATCGTCGGGTCGGCGTGGCTGTTCTACATCAACGCGATCACGTTCCTTGCCGTGATCGCCGCTTGGATGACGGTCCGGCCGGACACGTCGCCGAAGATGCCCCGAACCGGAGCGGTGCGAGCGATCGCCGACGCGGTGCAGTACGCGCGCCGGCACGCGGAGATCGGCGTGCCGCTGCTGGCCGCGGCGGTGATCGGCGGGGTCGGGCTGAGCTACGTACCCCAGGTGGCTTCCTACGCCACCGAATACCTCGGCCACGGCGACAGCGACCGCGGCGCGCACTACTACGGGCTCATCCAGGGGGCGCTCGGCGTGGGGTCGGTGCTCGGGGTGATCGCGCTGCCACGCGTCGCCCACCGGCTGGGTTCGGCCACGTTGCCGATCGGTGTGGTCGCGTTCGGCGTGGCACTCGCGATGTTCGGCCTGTTCACGTCCCCTGCCGCCGCCGTCGCCACCTCGCTCGCAATCGGTGTGCTCCAGTTCGCGTCGAGTGCGCACGCGCTGACCCTGATCCAGCGCGCAGCGCCCGAGCACATGCGCGGGCGGCTGGTGTCGCTGTACACGATGGCGTTCGCCGGGATCTTCCCGATCCTCGGGGTCGTCACCGGGGCGCTCGCCGAGCGGGTCGGCCTCGACGTCGTGATCGTCGTCACCGGGGCGACGTGCTGCGTGCTCGGCCTACCGCTGCTGACACGGCGCCACGCCCTGGCGGCCGGGTAGGCCCGTTCAGCCCGGCGCGGGTACGGGGGCCGGGGCGCGTTCCCCCAGGAGCGAGCGGGGGATCATCCGGCTGGCGAGCAGCAGGGCGACCGTGCAGCCCAGGGTCACCGGCACCAGGTGGCTGAACGCGGCCGACGACTGAGCCGCCGTGCCAGCGCCGAGGGCGGCAAAATAGATCACCCCGAACGACGCCATACCGATCGCCCCGGCGAACTGCGAGGCGGTCTGGTGCACCGCCGCCGCGGTGCTGGCGTCGGGGCCCGGGATGTGAGCCATCAGTACCAGCGTCGTCGCCGGCAGGAACAGGCCTTGGCCGAACCCTTGCATCGCCAGCGCGGGAAGCAGCCAGAGCGGCTGCGCGGGCGCCCCGCCCGCCCCCACCACGAGGTAGACGGCCACCGCCGAGGCGGCCGACAGGGTCGCCCCGATCACGTACACACCGCGCCCGAAGCGCCGGATCGCCCGCGTCGACAGCATCGAGGCCGGCACCATGAACAGCGGCCCGCCGGCCATGTAGAGGGCGGTCTCCATCGCGCTGTACCCGAACCCGCTCTGGAGCGTGTACGAGAGCACGAAGAACGGCGCCATCGCGGTGATCGAGAACACCGCCCCCAGGCAGACCGCGACGCGGAACGTGGGGATCTTGAAGAGCCGCACGTCGACCAGCGCGACACCGGTACGGGCGCGACGTTGCTGCCGGCGCACGAACATCACGGCGGTCGGCACGGCCAGCGCCATCGCCACGAAGTACACCGGCGGCCAACCGGCCTCTTGGCCCTGGATCAGGGGGTACAGGATCAGCAACGCCGAGGCCGCCAGCAGCAGCGCCCCGCCGACGTCGACGTCGCGGGCGCGCGCCTTGGGCCGGATGGGCGGCGGCGGGCTGGGGCTGAACAGGCCGACGAACGTACCGAGCGCGGCGGCGAGGAACGGCAGCCGCCAGCCCAGGCCGAACAGGTCGGAGCTGATCAGCACCCCGGACGCGACCTGGCCGATCGTGAAGCCGAGCCCGCTCACCAGTGAGAACCAGGCGTAGGCCCGGGCCTGCTGCTCGCCCTCGAAGTGGTCGCGGATCATCGCCAACACCTGTGGCGACCCAAGCCCGCCCGAGATGCCCTGGAGCATGCGCGCAGCGATGACGAACTCGGGGCTCACCGCCAGCGCCGCGAGCAACGACGCACCGGTGAAGCCGACCAGACCGATCACATACAGGCGCCGCCGCCCGTACAGGTCGCCGAGCCGCCCGCCGACGATCAGCAGCACCGCGTAGGCGAGTTGCTCGGACACCAACGCCCACTGGAGCTGGCCGTCGCTGGCCCCGAGTTCGATGCGCAGCTCGGGCAACGTCAGGTTGATCGACGCCAGCGAGGCGACGATCGACAGCTGCGCGAGCAGGATGAAAAACAGCATGACCCTCGGTTGCCCGAGCGTCGAGCGACCGAGGGTCAAGGTGCGGTGCCAGGTGTCAGATCGTGGCGGCCATCGGGCCGTCGAGGGTCTGCCCGCAGGCCGTGCGGGTCCACGCGTCGTAGACCGGGCCGTAGGTGAAGATCGCGTGCTGGAGCCCGGCGTGCGCGCCGCGCCAGAAGCGCTGGAGCGGCTTGTCCATGCGGATCGCGTTGCCGCCGCAGTGCTCGAACACCTTGTCGGCGGCCTGCACCGCGCGCCACGCGACACGGATCTGGTCGCGCCGGCTGGCGGCACGCATCGCGAACGACACCTCCTCGCCGCGCACCACGACCTCGTACATCTCCTGGGCGTTGTACAGCAGTTGGGCTCGGGCCGACCGGATGTCGGACGCCGCCTCGGCGATCGCCGAGTTGGCGTACGGGTCGTCGAGCGAACGGCTGCCCATCACGGTCAGGCGATCGCTGTGGTACTCGATCGCCGCGTTCAGCACCCCCTCGCAGATGCCGACCATCGCCGCACCGATCGCGTTCGGGAACACCGACGACCACGGCAGCCGGTACAGGGGTTGGGTACGGCCGGCCTCGACGGCCGCGCGGCCGTCCATCACCCTGGGCACGTCGATCGCCCGGTAGCTGGGGATAAACGCGTCCTTGACGATGACGTCCTTGCTGCCGGTGCCTTCGAGGCCCATCACGTTCCACGAGTCGTCGACGATCGTGTAGTCGGCCCGGGGCAGCATGATGTGCAGCATCTCGGGCGGCATCACCGGGTTGCCGTTCTGGTCACCCACCTTGGCGCCGAGCACGATCCAGTCGCAGTGGTCGGTACCCGACGAGAACGACCAGCGCCCGTTGAAGACGTAGCCCCCGTCGACCGGGACGGCGACGCCCGAGGGCGCGTACGGCGAGGCGACCCACGTGTCGGGGTCGCTGCCCCACACCTCTTCCTGGAGGCGCACGTCGTTGAGCGCCAGCTCCCAGGGGTGCACACCGACGACGCCGGCCACCCAGCAAGCGGCAGCGTCGTACTTGCCGAACTCCATCACCGCTTCGAAGAACTCGGCCGGGGTGGCCTCGTAGCCGCCGAAGTCCTTGGGCTGGAGCATGCGCACCACGCCCGCGTCCTTCATGTACTGCACCGTCGCGGTATCGAGCGTGCCCAGGCTGCAGGCTCCCTCCGAGGACTTCTTGAGGTGGTCGGCGATCTCGCCGACCTTGCCAAGCACTTCGTGACCCATGGCCACCTCTCCTTCATGACGTGTGCGACCTTGCCCTACGCCGACGAGTATCCGCGCACCGCCGCAGCGGCGCCAAGCGGTCATCCCGCTGTCCGGTATCGGCGTCCCGGCGCCAACTGGCGGCCGATCCATGCTGGCAGGGCACCCCGTGCAGCCGCGTTCGGGCTCCACCGGACGCGACCTGAGCCAACCCCTTCCAGGAGGAACCCGATGCCGATCCGATCACTCGGCTACATCCATCTCGACGTCACCGACCTGGCCGAGTGGGAGGTGTTCGCCGGCGAGTTCCTCGGACTGATGCCCACACCCGCGCCCGTCGACGACAGCCGCTACTACCGCATCGACCACTTCCCGTCGCGTCTGGCCACGCACCTCGCCGGCACGCCCGGGCTCCGGGCCCTCGGGTTCGAGGTGCTCGACCGCGGCGAACTCGCCGAACTGGCCGACGCGCTGCGCGCCGAAGGTGTCGCGGTCATCGAGGGCGACGACGCGCTGTGCACCCAGCGGCAGGTGACCGGCCTGATCTCGTTCCGCGACCCGGGCGGCAACCCGATCGAGGCGTTCTACGGGCCGGTGCTGACGCACGTGCGGCTCGACACCCCGCTGGTGAGCGGGTTCGTCACCGGCGCGCAGGGCTTCGGGCACGCGATCGTGGCGGTCGAGGACGTGTCGGCCGCGTACGACTTCTACACCCGGGTGCTCGGGTTCTGGGAACGCAACAACATGCGCATCGGCGACGGCGAATTGTTCTTCCTGGCCTGCAACGAGCGCCACCACACGCTCGGCATCATGCCGATGCCGGGGCCGGGGAGGCTGGTGCACGTGATGGTCGAGGCGCAGACGCTCGACGACGTCGGCTTGGCGATCGACCGTGCCGAGCGACTGGGCGTGCCGATGCAGCAGACGCTCGGGCGCCACACCAACGACCACATGGTCTCGTTCTACGTGTACTCGCCCGAACGGTATGCCGTCGAGCTCGGGTGGGGCGGCCTGCGGATTCCCCAGCACGGCCCGACCTACGCGATCACCCAGGGGGCGTTCTGGGGCCACAAGTTCACGCCCCCGCCCGAAGCTGCCACCGGGTGACCTTGACCGAGCGCGCGCAACGGGCGGGGAGCCAGCCAGCTCCCCGCCCGTGACGGTTTCGTCAGCGCTCGCCGGCTACTGCTCGATGTACGCCTGGTCGAAGATGAACGCGCCGGCCTGGTGACGCTTGACACCGTGCACCGCCGGGTTGAGCAGGCTCAGCCCCAGGTCGGAGCCGTAGATGACGAATGGGATGTCGGTGTCGATCGCCACCTGGATCTGTCCGAGCGCCGCCTGGTAGGCGGCCTGGTCGGGTGCCGAGCGGAGCGCGTCGAGCCCCGCGTCGTACGCCTCGCTGGCGAACCCGTTCGGGTTTGCCGGGTTGTCGCTCTGCCACTGGCGCAGGCTGTTCCACAGCACGGCCTCGCCGGTGTAAACGCCCCACGACAGCACCAACTCGAAGTTCTTCTCGACCCCGACCCGGTAGAACAGGTCGGCCGGTGGCGTGTCGACGTTGGCCTGGACGTTGAACCCGACCGCGTTGAGCATCGCCGCCACTGCCAACGCGGCCTCCACGTTGCTGGCCGGCTGCGCCGCGGCGAGTCCTTCGATGGAGCCGTCCCAGCCCGTCTCGGCCTTGTACTCGTCGAGCAGCTCACGCGCCCGCTCCGGGTCGTACGACAGGCCGGTGGTCGGCTCGAGCGAGACCGAATCCTCGTGGATCAGGCCGCTGCCGGCCCAACCGTCGCCACCCCACGCACGCTGGTTGATCACCTCCGGGTCGATCGCATACGCCATCGCCTGACGCACCCGCAGATCGGCGGTGTGCCCCGAACCGGCGTTCGGCATGAGCGTGAACGCGCTGTTGTACATCATCGCCGCGCCCTCGTAGCCGGCCGCCACCGCCTCGGCGCGCAACGCCGGGTCGCGCGAGAGCTGGACCGAGTCCACCTCGCCCTGCAGGAACGCCTCGTAGTTGGCGCGCATCTCGGGGATGAACGTGTAGGTGAGCTTCTGGATGCACACCGGGCCACCCCACCAGTCGTCTTTGGCCTCGAAGACAACCCGTTCCGGCGGCGAGTACTCGACGATCTCGTACGGGCCGGCCCCGGCGCCCTCGGGGTTCGAGCCGAACGACTCGCCGCGGGCTTCGACCAGGGCCGTGTTCTGCACCAGGCCGATCTCGCCGGCCAGCACCGTCGGGAAGGCCGGGTACGGGAAGTTCAGCGTGAAGTCGACCGACAGGTCGTCGACCGCGGCCCACGACTCGACCACGTAGATCACGGCCGAGCGCACCCGCGACGTGCTGTCGGGGCCGAGGTGCCGGTCGAGGTGGGCGACCAGTGCGGCCGCGTCGAGTGGGTCGCCGTTGCCGAACTCGATGCCCTCGCGCAACGTCACCGTCCACACGGTGTCGTCGGCGTTCGGCTCGATCGACTCGGCCAGCACCGGCACGGTCTCGCTCGTCTCGACGTCGTAGTACGCCAGCATCGAGTAGAACGGGATGCCCTCCTGGCTGGTGTACTCCGAGGCGAGAGTGCTGATCGCCGGGTCGAGCCCGCGCGAGCTGCCCCGGGCAGTCAGCGTCAGCTCGCCACCCTTGCGTTCCTCGGTGCACACGTCGCCGGCGGGGGCCTCCGTGCCCGCGTCGGTCGTACCGGGCGACGCTGCGTCGGTCGGCGGACTCGTCGACGCGGTCGGCGCAGTGGTGCCGGCAGGCGGTGCAGCCGTCGACCCACCAGCATCGTCGTCGCCGCCGCCGCAGGCGGCCAGCACCAACCCGGCCGCGGTGAGCGCGGCAACCCATTGCTTGAACGATCTCATGAATCCCCCGAGGGTTGTCGTGCAGAGACACGGTCGGCCACTCGACCGACGGCAACATCGTCGGGAACACCGGCCCCGAAAGCCACCCTACGGTCTCACTGTCCGGGAAACCAAGCGTCGCGAGGCCGGCGGGCAGGAGCCCATACCGGCGCGCCGAAACGGGCCTCCCCGCCGCACTGCGGGGAGGCACTGGACGGCACGGTGCGGGGCGTTCAGGTACGCGTGGCGAGCCGGTCGGGGTGCAGTTGCTCGACCAGCCGGCGCATGCCGTCGGTCCAGTGCACCGATGTCGGGCCGATCAGCTGGTGCATCCGCTCGGTGTCGATCTGCACACCTTGGATCGTCTGGTCGGTGGCCGCGAACCGCGGTTCCAAGCCGACCAGTTCACCGAGGTAGCGCGACCACTCCTCGATCGAGACCGGCTCGCTGCCACCCCAGTTGACGACGGTGGCCGGCGCGGCCGCAACGGCCAGCAGCTTCGGGATCGAGGCGATCAGGTCGTCGAGGTGGATCGGGTTGAAGATGTTCGGCTCGCTGGCGTGCACGGGGATCGCGTGCCCGTCGAGCATCGCCTGGAGGTGGCTTGCCGGCCACCCCCCGAACGCTCCGTACGGCACGTTGAGCCGGGCGATCGTGGTGGGCAGCACGAGCTGCCGGGCGCACGACCGAGCCACCGCCTCGGCGGCGATCTTGGAAATGCTGTAGGTCTCCATCGCCGGCCACACCCGGTGGTTGTCACCGAGCGAGGCGTCCTCGCGACGAGGCCCCGCGGCCGGCTGGTAGACGGCCGTGGTCGAACAGTGGAGCACGGCCCGCGCCGTGCGGCAGCGGTGCATCAGCGCCCCGATGCCCCCCGCGTTGGCATCGAGGTCGCGGCCCCAGTCGCCCGACTTGGCGACGGCGAAGTTGACCACGTACTCGGCGTCGGCAGGAACTGCCGCCACGTCGCCCGCCTCCAGGTCGGCGACGACGCAGTGCACGCCGCCGGCTTCCAGGCGGACCCGTGCCTCGGGCCGCGAGAAGCGGGCGACGGCCCAGACGTCGTAGTGCTCGGCGAGCGCGAGCGTTGCCGGCAAGGCGACGTTGCCCGTCGCCCCGGCGATGACCAGACGAGCCCCCTGCTGCATGACGTCACCGTACGTAGCGTGGCCACCGGCCGCGAGCGGACCTTCCACTCAACGGGACCCGGCGACCCGCCACGCGCTGCGTCGTTGCCGCGTCAGTCGCCGGCCTAGACCTGGAGGACGTGAGCCCCGACCGCGCGGTCGAGGAACCACTCGCTGTCGGCGGGCACCTCGTCCTCGGTGAGCGGCTGGGCCAACTCGTCGACGCTCGGGCCCCACTCGGCAGCGATCGGCGCGAGCGCGTCGAGGTCGAACCCGTAGATGCCGGCGGCGACCTCGCCGAGGAACGAGCGGCACTCGGCCTCGGTCAGGCCCGGCAGGCTCAGCCGCAGTGCTTCGCGCGAGTACGGGCTGGTGGCCTCGCGGTGCGGGTAGTCGGTGCCCCACATGAAGCGGTCGATGCCCACCGACTTGGCGACGGCGACGCCCTCGGGCCCGACCACGCTGGCGCCCACGTAGCAGTTGCGCTGGAAGTACTCGCTGGGCAGCAGCGACAGGTTGTCCTGGGCGCCGCGCATGAACATCTTGATCCACGGCCGCTTCTCGGCGAAGTGGAACAGCGCGTCGAGTTCGCGGGCGCCGTTGCCGGGGCCCTGCTCGGTCATCGTGAACTTCAGGCGCGGGTGACGCTCGAACACGCCGCCGAGGATCATGTGCGTCAGCGAGCGGTTCGTGAACATGCTGAACTCGGTCGCCATGATCGCCCCGGTCGCCCAGTGGTCGGCGACCAGCTCGGCCATGCCGCTGCCCGAGTGGTGCGCGACCGGCAGGTCGAGCTCTTCGCACACATCCCACAGCGGCTCGTAGTGGTCGGCGTAGAGCGGCGGCGCGGCGGGGTGGTTGGCCGGCGGGGCGGGCAGCAGCACACCGCACACCACACCGGTCGCATGGCCCCAACGGACCTCGTCGACCGCGGCGGCGATGTCGTTCGGGAACACCTGGAGGAACGCCCGGCGGCGGCCCGGCAGTTGCTCGCAGAAGTCGACGACCCAGCGGTTGTGAGCCTGGAGGCCGGCCCACCGGCGATCGAACGCGGCCTGGTCCTTGGGCAGCGTGACGATGTTGACGATGCTTTCGAAGAACGGCGGGATCGTGTTCGGGAAGATCACCTCGGCGGCGATGCCCTCGGCGTTCATGTCGGCCGTGCGGCGGTCCGAATCCCAGTTCTTCGAAGCGGTGTCGTTGACGAGGTCGTCCCACGGCGACGCGTAGTCCTTGGCCCACTCGTCGAACTCGGCGTGCCACGCGCTCGGCAGGTAGTCGCGGTAGCCGAGCACGTCCGCACCGGCATGGCTGTCACTCGAAACGATCGTGTAATTCAGTCCCATTCACGTACCAGACCACCGGCACGCGGCCGTCGCAAACAACGATGTCACTGGGCGGGATCGGCCCCTCCCCGGCGTCAGATCTTGGCTTGCTTGGGGCTCAGCTTCTCCTGCACGTACTCGCCGACCTGGTTCAGGCACAGCACCGTGATCAGCAGCACGATCGCCGGTGCAAACACCAGGTGCGGGTACCGGTCGAAGTCGCTCTGGCCGGCGCTGATCATGTTGCCGAGCGTCGGCTTGGGCCGCGGGATGCCCAGGCCGAGGAAGCTCAGCGACGCCTCGGCCACGATCAGCGCGGCAATCATCACGAACCCATATGCCATCACCGGCCGGACCACGATCGGGATGATGTCGCGGATGATGATGTGCCGGTCTTTGGCCCCGATCGCCCGGGCCGCGGTGACGAACTCGCGTTGCGACACGACGATCGCCGTGGAACGGGCCAGGCGCACGTACACCGGAATCGCCACGACCGACAACGCCAACGTCGTGTTCAACGTGTTGCGCTCGAGCACGGCGGCCACGCCGAGCAACAGCACCAGCGGCGGGAACGCCAGCATCGAGTTCGTGAACAGCTCGATGACGTGGTCGATCGCCTTGCGGCGGTACCCGGCGATGGTGCCGATGACGCCGCCGACGACCATGCCGATCGCCACCGCGCCCAGGCCGACGGTGACCGACACGCGCAAGCCGTAGGCGATGCCGCCGAGGATGTCGAGCCCCTGCCGGTCGGTGCCGAGCGGATGCCGCGACAGCAGGTCGGGCGGGGCCAGCACCGGCTCGGAGAACGTCTTCGACGGGTTGCGCGCCTCGGTGAACGGCAGCAGGTCGGCGAACACCGCCGACAGCACCACCAGCACCAGCCAGGCGACCGCCAGCCACCATCCGGCGCGGAACTCGGGCCCCGCGAGCCGGCGGCCCAGGCCGCGGTAGGCGACGAACAGGGCCAGCAGACCGACGACGGTGAGGGCGATGCGCACCTCGGCGGTGACCGAGGTCAACACAGCCAGGCCGACGTAGATCGACACCACGCCGGCCACCGCGGCTGCGACGATCTCGTAGCTGCGCATCTGGCGCAGCTCGGGTGGTGCCACGTCGGGCAAGGTCTGGTCGACGACCTGGGCGGCGAGCTCGGTGGCGAGAGGGCCGGCGACGTCGGGCGAGGCCGGCTCGGGGCGGGTGCTCACGGTGATGTCAGGCACGGCGGACCCTCGGATCCAGGTAGTTGTAGGCGACGTCGACGAATGCGCTCGACAGCACGTAGATGACACCGATGATGAGCACGCAGGCCTGTACCACCGGATAGTCCTTCGATGTGATCGACTCGACCATCAAGCGGCCCATGCCGGGCAGGTTGAAGATCGTCTCGACGATCACGCTGCCGCCGATCAGGCGCCCGAGCGTGACGCTCATGATCGTGATCAGCGAGAACAACGACGGCCGCAGCGCGTCCTTCAGGAGGATCCGCCAGGCGGGCATACCCTTGGCGCGGGCGGCGAGGATGAAGTCTTCCCCCAGCGTGTCGATCAGGTCGCGGCGGAGGATCCGCAGCGACACGGCGCACTCGGTGAGCGTCAGCGTGAACACCGGCAACGCCACCGACTTGAGGTTCTTGCGGAGCCCCTCGTCGGTGATCCGCGCGTACCCCTGGCGGGGGAAGCTGGGCAGGTAGCGCGCCAGCAAGCCGAAGATCACGAGTGGCACGAGCAGGCCGGCGATGCCGAACATGATCGCCTTCGTGCGCGCCGGCCCCGGCGGACATCGGCGCACCCGCCGCAGTGCGTTGACACCGAGGTAGTAGGCGAGCACCACCCCCACCGCCAGCAGGCCCACCTTGACGATGCCCGGGTTGAACACGGCGAAGAAGACGAACAACAGGCCCGCGAGGAACGGTGGCGTCGCCAGCGCGGCGAACGCCCCGGTGGTGGCGATCCGGTCGAGCCCGTCGTTGGGCCGGTACGCGGTACGCATCGCCAGCGGGATCGCGATCAGCAGCGTCAGGATCATCGACAGCAGGGCGATCTCGATCGTGACCGGCAGGCGTTGGGTGATCAGGTCGGTGACGTCCCGGTTGGGCGGGAAGATCGACTGCCCGAGGTCGCCGGTGGCGACACCGCCCACCCACGACGTGTAGCGCTCGACCACCGGCTCGTTGAGGCCCAGCCGATCGCGCACCGCGGCGTATTCCGCCGGCGAGGCCCCCGGCCCGAGCACGGTGGCGGCGGGGTCGCCGGGCACCAGCTCGAGCAGGAAGAACGAGCCGAGGCTCACCAGCACCAGCACGGGAAGCACCTGCCAGATCTTCTTGAGCAGCACGCTCAACATGACGTACCTCCGCCGGCCTGGATACCGGTCATCCCCACGTGCTGAGCTTACGGAACGCGCAGCCCTTCACGGTCGGCTCGTCGCTCGGGTCGAGCGGGCGGTCGACATCGGCCGGGAACGGCCCGATCCGGTCGGCGATCGCGCGCACGGCGTCGCGGTCGAGGTTGAAGCACTCGATCGCGTTCTCGCCGAGGATCAGGCGCACCTCGTCGACCGGCAGGCCCGAGAACGTGGCTCGCAGGCACTCCTGGGTATTCCCGTACGAGCCCTCGTAGTGCGGATAGTCGGTACCCCACATCAACCGGGTAACACCGGTGGTGTGACGGGCCTCGGCCTCGAAACGGGCCATGAAGCTCGACGCGATCCAGCAATTCTGCCGGAAGTACTCGCTGGGCTTGCGCGGCAGCACCGTCTTCCAGTCGTGGAACTCGGAGGCGTAGATCGAGTCGAGGTGGTCGAGCGTCGACGGGACCCACTCCGAGCGCTGCTCGGTGAAGATCAGCTTGAGCGAGGGGTGACGCTCGAACACACCGCCCCACACCAGGTAGTGCAGCGCCCGGCGCGAGAAGTAGAACAGGTCCGACATGTACAGCGCCCACTTCTCGCGGCCGGAGTAGGCGGGCATGTCGCCGCTGCCACCGTGCGTGGTGAGCGGCAGCCCGGTGTCGACGATGGCCTGCCAGAACGGCTCCCACACCGGCTCGTTGTAGGCCGGGAAGGCGCGGTTCGGGGCCGGGAAGTTGATGCACTTGAGGCCGTGCTCGGCGGCCCAGCGGACCTCGGCAACGCTGGCGTCGATGTCCCACATCGGCAGGTGCGCGGCGCCGATGAAGCGGTGCGGGGCCTCGGCGCAGAAGTCGGCCAGCCAGCGGTTGTAGATCTGCACACCGAGCGTGCGCAGGCCCGCGTCGGGGCTGTCGCCCCACGGGATCACGTCGGGCGTCATCGCCCCGTGGTAGATCACCTCGGCAGCGATGCCGTCGGCGTCCATGTCGGCGATCCGTGTCGCCGCGTCGAACACGCCGTCGGTGGCGGTGATCTCGGCGGTGCGCTCGCGCAGCGCGTCGGTGAACGGGAACGCCCCGGCGAACGGGCCGTCCGGGTCCCAGGTGGGCCGCGCCAGCGGCTCCCAGGCGGCGACGAACTCGTCGTACGCGGCGAGGTGCTGCTCGGGGCAGTACGCCCGCAGATGGTCTTTCACCCGCGGGCCGGCGTGCGAGTCGGTCGACACGATCATGTAGCGGTCGCTCGACACGGCGGTGTCGGTGCTGGTTGCCGGTTCTTCGATGATGGTCATGGGTTCCCCCCTCACTCGTGCCCGCGGGCGGCGGGCGAGCCAATCGGTTGCGGTGGTGGGCCCGGCAGGTCGGGCCCAGTGCGTCAGGGCTTGAGCGGCCGGTGGCCCCAGAAGCTCGGCTTGGTGATCTGGTAGGTGGTCAACTGCTCGGGCTCGCCGAGTTGCAGGCCACCCCACCCGAACTCGACCATGTAGCCGTCGGGCGAGACGCAGTAGAACGAGATCATGTGATCGTTGGTGTGCTTGCCGATGCTCGACGACACCGTCACGCCGGCGTCGAGGCAGCGGTCCTGGGCGTACCCGACGTCGTCGATCGTCGCCGCCTCGACCATGAAGTGGATCAACTGACCCGGGATCGGCAGGCCGGCGCCGAACGCCAGCGTGTGGTGGCGCGGGTTGCAGCCCAGGAATGCCATCGACATCGCGTTGAAGTTCCACGTGTTGCGGCTGTGAAAGCCGAGCACGTCGCGGTAGAAGTCGACGGCCGGGTCGATCTCGGGCACGTTGACGACGACGTGCCCCATGCCCATGTCGCCGGTGACGAAGCCCGACACCTTGGGCGTCACCACCGGCACGTGGTCGAGGATCGGGCCGTAGAAGATCTCGACCGGCACACCGGCGGGGTCCTCGAACGCCAGGTAACCGCTGACCAGCCGCTCCTTGGCGGCTTCGGCATCGCCCAACTTGACGGCCACGCCGGCAGCCTCGAGACGGGCCGCCACCGCCGCCAGGTCGCGGTCGTCGCCGACCTCGTAGCCGACGGCCTCGAGGCCGGCGTCGTCACCCGGCACGACCACGAAGCGGTACGGGTACTTGTCGAGGCGGTAGTACTGCGCGTCGGCGTCCGGCCCGTAGGCGGGCATGAAGCCGAGCACGTCGCGCGCGAACGTCTCCCACTCGTCCAACTTCGACGACCGGACCCGCAGGTACCCCAGCGATTGAATCGACATCACGTTCCCCTTTTCCGACGGTCGACGACGTGGGCGATCGTAAGAAGCCGTGGGCCGCGGACCCGCTCATCGGTACCACTGGCCGGGATGGGCGCCGACCCCGGCGAGGGCGCCGTGGGGCCCGGCTGGCGAAGCACCACCGTGCGCAGCAGGAACAGGCCCGCGACGGCACACAGCGCGGCCGTCGCGAACGCCGAGCGGTATCCCCCGAACGTCACCACCGCGCCGACCAGCAGCCCGCCGATGCCGCTGGCGACGTCGAAGAAGGCGGTAAACGAGGCGACCGCGCCCGAACGTTCCTCGGCGCTGGCGCGGTTGACCACCAGCGCCATCAACGACGGGTAGTGGAACGAGATGCCGATCGCGAACACGACCGCCCCGATGTACAACGTCACCTCGCTGCGAACCACCGCGATCAACGCCATGCCGATCGCGATGATGACCGTGGCGAGCGTGCCGGCCAGCCCCGGCCCGAGCACGTCGGGCAGGCGTGCCCCCAACACGCGCACGCCGATGATCGTCACCGCGTACACGGCGTACACCAGGCCGACGCCCGACATGCCCAGTTCGTCGGCGTACAGCGGCATGAACGACGCGAACACGACGTTGGCGACCATTCCCAGCGCCAGCACCATGCCCGGCGCGAGCGCGGCCCGGTTGAACTCGAACCGGCTGCGTCCCACGACGCGTTGGGCCGGAGTGAGCGTTTCGGTGGTGCGTGTGCCGATCGCCGCGGCCGACAGGCCGACGACACCGGCGGCCACGAACCCGGTCGCCACCGAGGCCGCGTCGCGCAGCAGCTCGCCGAGCAGCGGGCCGAAGCCGGTGCCGAGGTACACCGCAACCGAGAAGTACGACACGGCCTCGCCGCGCCGGTTCTCGGGGGCCAGTTCGGCCACCATCGTGGCCGCTCCGGTGAAGTACAGCGCTTGGCCCACACCGGTCAAGAGGCGCGCCGGGACGAGGGCGATGAAGTTCGGGGCAACGGCGTACAGGATCAACGACACGCCCGAGATCGCGGCCCCCGACACCACCAGCACGCGCCGTCCGCGGCGGTTCGACAGCCCGGCCGCGCCGGGCCGTACCAGCACCGCCGACACCGCATAGATCGCCACCAGCAGACCGACCATGAAGTCGCTCGCGCCGAGCTCGTCCTTGACGTATCTCGGTACCAGTGGCGAGACCGCGCCGATCGCGGTGAAGTTCGCCAGCCCGCACAGCAACAGCACCGCGAACTGGGCGGTCCACAACGGCCGCGGCGCGGGCATGGCGTCGGCCCCCGGGTCGGGGCGGTTCACCGCGTGAGGAACTCGATGACCAAACGCTCGAACTCCGCCTTGCGCTCGACCTGTGCCCAGTGGCCGCAGTTCGGGAACGTGTGCAGCTCGGCGTGGGGCATCCGGCGGGCGGCGAGCAGTGCCCCGTCGAGCGGCAGCATGCGGTCGTCACGCCCCCACGTGAGCAGCGTCGGGTGGTCGATCCGCTCGGCCAGCGCGTACAGCGGCACGTCGCGCGGGAACGTACCGAGCGAGGCGAAGATCTGCGTCGCCGCCGCGATCGCGCCCGGCTTCAGGGCGTTGGCGAGCCGTTCGTCGATCAGTTCGTCGCTGACGACGGACTTGTTCGCCACCATCGTGTCGACCCACGCCACCATGTTCTCGCGGGTGGGGTCGGCGAGGAACGCCGACATCGTCTTCGAACCTTCGCTGCGGTCGGGCGAGGTGATCGGCACGAACAGCCCACCGGGGCCCATCATCACCAGCCGGTCGGCGCGGTCGGGGCTGGCGACGGCCAGCTCGGTCGCGACGTAGCCGCCCATCGAGTTGCCCAGGAAGTGGGCGCGCTCGATACCGAGCGTGTCCATGAGCGCGATCACCGCGTCGGCGGCGTGCTGCGGGTAGGCCTTCGAGAAGGCCGGCATCGAACTCAGCCCGAACCCCGGCATGTCCATGATGATCGTGCGGAAGTGCTCGGTGAACACCGGGAAGTTGCCGCGGAAGTTCGACCACCCGCTGACCCCTGGCCCCGAGCCGTGGAGCAGGATGAACGTCGGGCCCGAGCCGGCCTCGTGGTAGTGGATCTTGTAGTCGGGCGTCTCCGCCCAGTTCGATGTCGCGTCGTAGTCGAGCACGTCGTTCGGTTCCTCTCTGGCGAGTGTGGGGTGGTTGGCGTGTGTCGTGACGGCGGTTCAGGCCGGCTGGATCCAGATCCGGTCGGGCCGGATCCGCAGCTTGACCCGGTGCCCCTCGTCGGGGTGGTCGAACGGGTGCTTGTCGAGACCCATGTAGCGCTGCGTCAGGGCGTCGATGTGCTCGACGGCTCCTTCGGGGTCGACGGCCACGACGGTGCCTGCCAACGACACGACACGGAACGGGTTGGCCGGGTCGATGACGACGACGCCTACCGACGGATTGGCCGTCGCGTTGCGCGCCTTGCGTCGCTTCGACATCGTGTTGACGACCACCTGGTCGCCGTCGATGTCGATCCAGGTCGGCGTCGCGTGCTGGCTCCCGTCGGCGTTGGTGGAGGTGAGCGCGCCCACGATCGGTTCCTTGAACATCGCCTTGGCGGCGTCGCTCAGCACGGGCTGCTCAACGGGGTTGGGCATGGTTGATCTCCTGGGTTCGGGCGGGTGGGCCTGTCGTGTTCCGGACGGCGAGCTGGCGCGTTCAGCGGCTGACCGAAGCGCGGTGGAACAACCCGACGACCGTGGTGCTGTAGTTGAACTCGATGCCGTCGACGGCGTCGGTCCACGCCAGCACGTGATCGAAGGCGGCGTACACCACGGCCGGGTTGACCTCGTTCCACACCGCTTGCACGTCGGCCAGCGCGGCCTGTACCTCGTCGGGCGTGGTCGCCTGGCGGAGCACGTCGAGGGTGGCGTCCAGTTCCGGCGAGGCGATGCCGCTGAGGTTGCGCGGGTTGGTGCTGACGTACGAGCGCAGGCCGTCCCACAGGTCGCCCTCGTCGGGGGTGTGACCGAAGCAGGCGACGTCGAAGCGACCGGCGACGACCAGTTCGACCTGCTGGGGCAGCGTGCGGTTGGCTTCGAGCACGACGTCGAACCCGACCGCGTCGAGCATCGCCTTGATCGTCAGCGCGGCCTCGGCGAGGTTGGTGACGCAGTCGAACCGCAACGTGCCGTCCCAGCCGGTCTCGGCCTTGACCTCGGCGACCAGCTCGCGCGCCCGCTCGGGGTCGAACGCCGGGCCGTCGAGCGGCGTGTAGATGTGGCTGGCTTCCTGGATCAACGACGTCTGCGGGAACCCTCGGCCTTCCCACACCCGTTCGTCGATGACGTTCGGGTCGATCGCCGCCGCGATCGCGGCACGGACGCGCGTGTCGGCGGTCGCCGGGGGCTCCTCGCCGCGCCCGGCGTTGAGCATCACCACACCGCCGCCGTGCTGGATGAACGACGTCGAGTGGGCAGCGACGTCCTTCAGCCGGGCGGTCTCGAGCGGCGCCCGGGCGTCCATCAGCACCGCGTCGACCTCGCCGTTCTCGAACGCGTCGCCGGCGGCACCGGCGTCGGGGATGACGACGTACTCGAGTTCGTCGAGGCACACGTCGCCGCCCCACCAGTCCTGCTTGGCGGCCAAGGTGGCCGACTCCGGGGCGGCCCAGCGGCTGACTTCGAACGCTCCGGCACCGGCGCCCGACGGGTCGAGCGCGAACGCTTCCTCGCCGCGCTCGTCGATCACGGCAACGTTGGTGATGTAGCCGAGCCCACGGGTGAGGGCGAACGGGAACGCGCCCCATGCGCCGGTGAGATGGAACTCGACCGTGCGGTCGTCGACCGCGACGACCTCGTCGATCAGCGCCGCGTAGCTGTTCAATCCGGACGCGCTGCCCTCGGCGAGGTGACGGTCGACGCTGGCCTTCACGGCCGCCGCATCGACCGGGTCACCGTTGCCGAACGTGGCGCCCTCGCGCATCACGACCGTCCACACGGTCGTGTCGTCATTCGAGCTCACCGACTCGGCGAGGCGCGGTTCGAACTCGCCGGTGGTGGCGTCGTAGCGCACGACGACGTCGTAGATCGCGGCGAGGTCTCCGCCCAGCCCACCGGCTGCCGAGAACGGGTCGAGCGTGGTCGACAGGCTCGGCACCGCGAACGTCAGGCGCCCACCCGATGCCGCGCAGCCGTCGGTGTCGCCGGGCGTGCCCGGATCGGCCGGCTGAGCCGGGTCGGTGGGGGCCGCCCCGCCGTCGGTCACCGGCACGCCCGGGTCGCTGGTGGCGGCCGTCGGGCTCGGGGCCGGGGTGGCGTCGGAGGCGTCATCGTCGTCGCCGCCACAGGCGCCGGCCACCAGGGCCAGCACGATCGAGCAGGAGGCGACACGGCGAGTCATCTTGCGTGGGTTCACGCGGCAACTGTGCGGCAGCTGTCGTCGCCGATGCCAGCGAGCGTCCCGCCGTCCGGGATGCACCCGGCGGCGTGGCTCAGGCCGGGCGCTTGTGCCCGAAGCGGTCGGCCCAGATAGTGCCGGCCGCGGTGTGCACGAGCGGGGCAAGACCCTGGACGTCGATCCGGTCGACCGGGCCGGTGACCGAGATCGCCGCGATCGCACGACCGTTGCTGCGCACCGGAGCAGCGACGCAGGCCAGCCCGCGGTACGACTCCTGATGGTCGAACGCCCAGCCGCGGTCACGGATGCGGCGCAGTTCGTTGGCGAGGTGTACCGGCGAGCAGATCGTGTTGGCCGTGCGTTGTTCCAGGCGCATCTTCGACACCACCTGGGCAGCGTCGTCGTCGAACGCCAGCATCGCCTTGCCGAGGCCGGTGCAGTAGGCGGGAATGCGCCCGCCCTCGCGCGAGGGCAGCACCAGCCCGGCCATCGGAATCCGTTCGAGATAGACCACGTCGGTACCGTCGAGGATCGCCATCTGCACGGCGAAGCCGGTCTTCACGGCCAGCGCTTGGAGGTGTGGCGCGGCGATCTCGCACAACCGGCTGCGGCGCATCGCCAGGCCGCCCACCTCGAACATGCGCATGCCGATGCGGTACCCCGACACCTCGCGCTCGAGCCACCCGATCTGGCGCAGTTGTTCGGCGAACCGGTGCACGGTCGACTTCGGCAGCACCGTGCGCTGCGTCAACTCGTTGAGCGACAGCACCTGGTTGCGCTCGTCGAAGGCCCCGAAGATGACGTCGACGCGGCCGAGCACCGAACGCCGGTCGGCCTCGTCGGCCGGAAGCACGTCGTAGTCGGCGGGAATGGCGTCGTAGTCGAACGCGTCGGGACTGCACCGGCAGTCGTCCGACACCGCCCGGTCGAGTTCCGGTGTGTGCACCTGTACGTGACCCATGATTGATCCCCTGTCATCTCTCATTGGTGGTGGTTGTTCCGCCGGCGATCGAGAAGTCCGTCTCGCTCCAGCTCACGATGCGATTCGTGAACGCGCTCATCAGCCCGACGAACGTGCGGACCTCGTCGTCGGTGAACGTGCTCAGGTGGTGGGCGATGAGGGCGAGGTCGAACGCCTTGATCCGGTCGATCACGTCGCGCCCGGGCGTGGTGGCCTCGAGCAGCGTGACCCGGCGATCGGCGTCGGGAATGCTCCGGCGCACGTACCCGTCGACGACCAGGCCCTGCACGATCTTGCTGGTGTTCGACACGGTGCGGCCGAGCATCTCGGCCAGGTCGCTGAGGCGGATCGGGCCGGCGTCGACGATCGCCGCGAGCACCGATCGATCGGTCGCGTCGGTGAACGGGTTGCCCGACTGCTCGCGGTACCACTGGCCGGCGGCCCGCGACTCGTAGACGCGCCCAGCGGTACCCCAGCAGGCGAGCAGTACCTGGTACCAGTCACTACGACTGCGTGATTCGGCGTTGCCTGAAATGGCGCTTCCCCCCGGCTGCGTCCCGATCGAACTGACAGCTGCACCGTAGGCGGTTTATTGTCCTGAGGAAACAGTCATCGATGGAATTTCTTTCTCGAAGCGAAAAAAGTTCCGCTCAGTGGAACGCGTCAGGCTTCGCCGCCACCCGTCGTGGTGGTCACCAGCGGGGCCTCACGGTCGGCGGTGTGCTCGCCGGCCAACTCGACGGCGATGTCGATGATCTGGTCCTCCTGGCCGCCCACCAGCTTGCGCTCGCCGCACCGCATCAAGATCTCGGCGCCCGACACCCCGTAGCGCTCGGCAGCCCGGTAGGCATGCCGCAGGAAGCTCGAATACACACCGGCGTAGCCCATGATGAGGCTCATCCGGTCGAGCACGCACTCGTCGTCCATCACCGGGCGCACGATCTCTTCGGCGACGTCGAACATGCGCAGCGGGTCGATGCCCGTGCGGATGCCCAGCCGGTCGAGCACGGCCGCCAGTGCCTCGGTCGGCGTGTTCCCCGAGCCGGCGCCGAACGAGCGCGTGCAGGCGTCGGCCTGCACCGCCCCGGCGCGGATCGCAAGCACGGTGTTGGCGACGCCGAGCGACAGGTTCTGGTGACCGTGGAAGCCGACCTGGGCATCGACGCCCACCTCGGCCACCACCGCCGCCACCCGGCTGCCTGCCTCTTCGAGGATCATCGCCCCGGCCGAGTCGACCACGTAGACGCACTCGCAGCCGGCGTCGACCATGATCCGCGCCTGGGCGGCGATCGCCTCGGGCGGCTGGGTGTGGGCCATCATCAGGAAGCCAACGGTCTCGAGGCCGATGTCGCGGGCGATCTGGAAGTGCTGGATCGCGATGTCGGCCTCGGTGCAATGGGTGGCGATCCGCACCACCGCGACACCGAGGTCGTTGATCGCCTTGATGTCGTCCATCGTGCCCAGCCCGGGCAGCATCAACGCGGCGATCTTGGCCTGCCCGTCGGCCTCGTCGACGGCAGCCTTCATCAGCACCCGCTCGTCGACCTCGGAGAACCCGTAGTTGAACGACGAACCGGCGAGCCCGTCGCCGTGGGTGACCTCGATGACGGGAACGCCCGCCGACACGAGCCCACCGACGACGGCTCGTACGTGCGCCTCGGTGAAGCGGTGCGACTTGGCGTGCGAGCCGTCGCGCAGCGACGAATCGGTGACTCGGACGTCGAGCGAATCGGAATACGGCATATCAATCCATCTCCAGGGTTCGGAACGGCAGGGCTGCTGTCAGAGCAGGGTGCGGGCGATCTCGTTGCCGACCTTGGTGGCCGCCGCGGTCATGATGTCGAGGTTGCCCGAGTACGGCGGCAGGAAGTCGCCGGCACCTTCGACCTCGACGAAGATCGCCACACGGCCGCGCCCGTCGGGCGTGAACTCACGCTCGAACTGCGGCGCCGCGCGGAGCCGGTAGCCGGGCACGTAGTCCTGCACTTCGGCGACGACCTCTTTGATCGACGCCTCCACGGCGGCCTCGTCGACGCCGGGTTCGAGCGAGCAGAAGATCGTGTCGCGCATGATCAACGGTGGCTCGGCCGGGTTGAGGATGATGATCGCCTTGCCACGCTCGGCCCCGCCGAGCACCTCGATCGCCGACGACGTCGTGCGGGTGAACTCGTCGATGTTGTTGCGCGTACCGGGCCCAGCCGACTTCGACGCCACGGTGGCGACGATCTCGGCGTAGCGCACCGGCGTCACCCGCGACACGGCGTACACCATCGGAATCGTCGCCTGACCGCCGCACGTCACCATGTTGACGTTCATCTCGTGGATGTGCTCGGTGAGGTTGGCGGGCGGGATCACGAACGGCCCGCGGGCGGCGGGCGTGAGGTCGATCGCCCGAATGCCGGCCTCGCGGTAGCGCGGGGCGTTGCGCACGTGCACGTAGGCCGAGGTGGCTTCGAACACGATCTGGGGCAGTTCCGGGCGAGCCAGCAACCAGTCGACGCCCTCGGCCGAGGTCTCCAGACCCAGCGCCCTGGCGCGCTGCAAGCCTTCGCTGTCGGGGTCGATCCCGATCATGTAGCGCGGCTCGATGACGTCCGAGCGGAGCAGTTTGTACATCAGGTCGGTTCCGATGTTCCCGGACCCGACGATCGCTGCGATCACCTTCGACACGTACCCATCCTCTGTGCTTGCGATTCGAACACGCACGTCCCGGTACCACACATCGGGACGCGACCCGGCCGCTCAGCCGGTCGTCAACCGGTGAACACCGCCCGGACCGACCCGAGACCTTCGATGCGGGCCTCGTACGTGGCCCCGGGCCGTACCGGCGCGAGCTTGCCGAGTGAACCCGACAGGAGCACCTCACCGGCCCGCAACGGGGCGCCACGCTCGGCGACGACGTTGGCCAGCCAGACCACGGCGTTGACGGGGTGGCCGAGGCAGGCGGCGCCCGTACCGGCGCTGACTTCCACTCCGTTCTCGGTCATCGACATCCGCACGTCGCGCAGGTCGTCGATGTCGGTCAACGAGCGCGGGCTGCCGCTCAGCACGTACAGGCCCGACGAGGCGTTGTCGGCGACCGTGTCGAAGATCGAAATGTCCCAGTTGGCGATCCGGCTGTCGACGACCTCGATCGCGGCCGTCACGAACTCGGTCGCACGGAGCACGTCGGCGATCGTCACCGGCCGATCGGGCAGGTCGCGGCCGAGCACGAACGCGACCTCGGCCTCGGCGCGCGGCTGCATCAGCCGCTCCATGGGAATCGGTTGCGAGTCGCCGTACTCCATGTCGGCGAACAACACGCCGAAGTCGGGGACGTCGACACCCATCTGTTGCTGCACCGCCGGCGAGGTGAGGCCGATCTTGCGGCCGACCTGGCGACGCTGGCCGGTGTCGCGGGCGAGCACCAACTGCTGGACGAAGTAGCCGTCGTCCATCGTGCCGTCCGGCAGGATCTCGCGCAGCGGTGCGCAGGGCGTGTGCGTGGCGGCGGCGTCGACCAGCCGCTGAGCCGCGGCGTCGAGTGCCGCGGCACGGTCCTGCGCGGGGCCGTCGGAAACGGAGTCATTGGCCATCCGTCAGGGATATCGCGCCATGACCACGCGACCCGCGGTCGCGGTTCCAACTGGCGGGACGGACGTACGGACCGCTACCCCGCCCGTCGGTACGTTCCTCGCATCGCGGCCGAGGTGCGGCCCACCAACGTGGAGGCCGAGATGGACCACGACGAACTGTTCGATCACGTCGCCGACGTCATCGTCGTCGGCAGCGGCGGGGCCGGCTACGCGGCAGCGGTTGCCGCCGCTGCGCAGGATGCCTCGGTGTTGGTCGTCGAGTGGGCCGAGTCGATCGGTGGCACCACTGCCGCCGGCGGGGCGACGGCATGGGTACCCAACAACCCGTCGATGCACGCCCTGCACGGGCTGGCCGACCCGCGCGACGACGCCCTGCGGTACATGTGCCGCCTGGCCTACCCGCAGCACTACGACCCGCACTCGCCGACGCTCGGGCTGGAACCGCGGGCGTTCGACCTGATCGCCACGTTCTACGACCGCGGCGCCGAGATGCTCGAGTTCTTCGAAGGCATCGACGCGTTGCGGCTCGAATCGGAGTTGGGCTTCCCCGACTATCACGCCGACCTGCCCGAGAACACCCGCCCGCGGGGCCGGCACATGCACCCACCGGCCGGTGCCGGCGGCCTGATCGACCAACTCGCCGCGGCCGGCGAGCGGCTCGGCGTGCGCACGCTGCTCGGGCACCGCGTCGTCGACGCCCTGCGCAACGACACCGGCCAGGTGATCGGTGTCGAAGCCCGGATCGGCACCCGTACCGTGCTGTGCCGCGCCGAGCGAGCGGTCGTGTTCGGCACCGGCGGCTTCCTGCACGACGCCGAACTGGTGCGCACGTACCTGCCCGGCAAGGTATTCGGCGGCTGCTCGGTGCCGACCACGGCGGGCGACTTCGTGCGCATCGGCCAGCGCCTCGGCGCCCCGCTGGCGGGCATGCACCGCTCGTGGTGGAAGCAGGTGCTGGTCGAGCAGGCGATCGACAACGCCCACCCGGGCGGCACGTTCCTGCCGTTCGGCGACAGCATGCTCCAGGTCAACAAGTACGGCCACCGCGTCGTCAACGAGAAGTCGCCGTACAACGAGCGCAGCCAGGTGCACTTCCACTGGAACCCGACGCTGCGCGAGTACTCGAACTTGCTGATGCTGATGGTGTGGGACTCGGCCGTCGCCGGCAACGACCTGCGCTGGCCGTTCCGCCCACCCGTGCCGATGCCGGGCGAGACGTCGCCGTGGGTGATCTCGGGCCAGACGTGGGACGAGCTGGCGGCCGCGATCGATACCCGGTTGGAACGGATCGCCGCCCACACGGGTGGGGCGCGGCTCGACGCCGGCTTCGTCACCACGCTGGCCGCGACGGTCGCCCGCTTCAACGAACTCGCCGCCGGCGGCGTCGACCACGACTTCCACCGCGGCGAGACACCGATCGAGGTCGACTGGAACGGGCCTGGCCGCGCCGGTTCGGCGAATCCCACGATGGCGCCGCTGGCGGCCGAGGGTCCGTACTACGCGGTGATCCTCGGGGCGGGTGTGCTCGACACGAACGGTGGCCCCCAGATCGACACGGGCGCCCGGGTGCTCGACGCTGACGGCGCCCCGATCCCCGGCCTGTACGGCGCCGGGAACTGTGTCGCCGCGATCAACGGCCAGGCGTACTGGGGCCCAGGTGCCACGATCGGCCCGGCCCTCACCTACGGCTACATCGCCGGCCGCAACGCGGCGGCCGAACCGGTCAAGCCATTCGCCTGACCGGCCCGGCGGCTGGTCAGCGGCTCGGCAGGTCGCGGGCGAAGAACGACAGGACGACGCTCTCGAACTCATCCTTGCGTTCGATCATCGCCCAGTGACCACAGTTGTGGAAGATGTGCACCTCGCAGGTGGGGATGAACCGCATCGGCACGAGCATCGCGTCGAGCGGGGTCACGCGGTCGTCGCGCCCGTAGGTGAGCAGCGTCGGCGCCTTGATGTTCGGCAGCCAGTCGAGCGCAGCGGTGCTCGACAGCATCCGGGTCTTCATGTTGTCGAGCATCGCCAGGTTGTACATCTTGCGGATGCCCGCCAGCGCGACCGGATCGGTGGCCGACTTCCAGCGCATCTCGACGAACTCGTCGGTGAGCACGGCCGGGTCGTACACCATCGAGCGCATCCACTTGACGAGGCGCTCGCGGTTCGGGTCCTCGACGAACTCGACCAGCAAGATGATGCCCTCGGCAGGCAGCGGGCTGAACAGTTGCACGCCGACGCCGCCGATCGTCACCAGGCGCGACACACGGTCGGGATGCCCCGCGGCGAGCCGCGCGGCGACACCTCCGCCCATCGAGTTGCCGAGGATCGGCACGCTGTCGAGGCCGAGCCCGTCGAGGAAGTCGAGGACCGCTTCGGGCGCGCTGAGCCCCGGGTTGCCGTCGGGGTCGTAGCTGCTGCCGAAACCGGGCATGTCGAGCACCAGCGTGCGGAAGTGTTCGGCAAACACCGGCAGGTTGCCGCGGAAGTTGGCCCACCCGCTGACACCGGGGCCCGAGCCGTGCAGCAACAGCAGCGGCGGGCCCTCCCCCGCCTCGTGGTAGTGCAGGTCGCCCTTGGCGGTCGACAGGGTGCGGCTGGTCGCCTCGTAGGTCAGTTCGGTCACGTCGTACGTCTCCTCGGTGTCTGTGTTCAGGTATTCAGGTGTCGCGGCCGTGTCGGGTCGGCTCACGCCGCGCGCTCGGCGAGGCGTGCTTGCATGTCGAGTACGGCGAGGTACGAGAACACCATGCACGTGCCGATCGGTGTTCCCGGCCCGGGGTACGTCGTGCGGCTCAGCGACGCCATCGTGTTGCCGGCTGCGTACACGCCGCCGATCACCGAGCGGTCGTCGCGGAGCACACGCGCCGACGTGTCGGTGACCAGCCCACCCTTCGTGCCCAGGTCGGAGATCGCGAACTGCACCGCGTGGAACGGGCCCTTGTCGATCGGCACGAGCGCCGGGTTCGGGCCGTCGCCGATCGCGAAGAAGCGGTCGAACGGCGCCTCGCCGCGGCCGAAGCTGCGGTCGGTTCCCTCGGCGGCGAACTCGTTGAACTCGGCCACCGTGGCGGCCAACCCTTCCGCCGGCACCCCGATCTGAGCGGCCAGCTCGTCGAGCGTGTCGGCGGTGCGCCACAAGCCGGCGTCGACGTACTGCTGCTTGTCGAGGATCGGCACCGTCGCCGTGGCCGGCACGTTGTCGCCGAAGCGATCGTCGAACACGTGCCAGAACGGCACGTGTGGGGTGTCGGGCGTGTCGAGGTCGAGGATCGTTCGCCCGGCGCGGTCGTACGGCAGCGACTCGTTCATGAAGCGCGCGCCGTCGCCGTTGACGAAGATGCCGCCGCGCAAGCCCAGCGTGAACGTCGCCGTGCCGTCGGGGTGCATCAGGCCCGGCGACCACCACGCCTGGTCCATCAGGTCGACGGCCGCGCCGGCTTCGATGCCGGCTTCGATCGGCCGGCCGCTGCCACCGGGGGCACCCATCGACCACGCGACGTGGCCCGGCACGCCATAACGCGCCCGCATCTCGGCGTTGCGCTCGAACCCGCCGGCCGCCAGCAACACACCGGCGCGAGCACCGATCCGCACCCGCCCGGCCTCGGTGACCGCCTCGACGCCCACCATGTCACCGTCTTCGACGATCAGCGCATCCATCGCTGTCGAGGCGCGTAGCGCGCACCGCCCGGTGCCCCGGCAGGCCAGCAGCAGCCGGGCGATCAGCGCCTGACCGCCACTGAACTCGGCGGGCCGTGGTGCGCCGAGCCGTTCCTCGGGCACGGTGGGCCGCACCAGGTCGGCGACGTCGGCTGCCTCGTCGTGGCTCAGGTTGAGTGGGAAAATGTCGCGGCCAAGCGGCTTGTAGTGGGGCGCGTCGGCGAAGTAGTCGGGAAACGGCCGGTACTCGAACGGAAGGTACGGGTCCTGTTCCAGTTCGGCCACCATCGGCGCGGTCGCCGCAAGGAACGCATCCTGAAGCTCGGCCGATTCCTCACCGACGACCGCCCGGAGGTACTCGCGAGCCTGGTCGGTGGAGTCGTCGACGCCGGCCCGGGCGAGCGCCTGGTTGCCGGGCAGCCACAACCCCGACCCCGAGTAGGCGGTCGTGCCGCCGAACAGCTCGGTGCTCTCGAGCACGATCGTGTCGAGGCCGCGCGCGGCGGCGACGTACGCGCCGGTCAGCGCACCGCCCCCCGAACCGACGACCACCACGTCGTACACCTCATCGAACTGCGACTCGTCCACTGGGCCCCCACTTGTCTCGTGTTGTCGAACGCTGTCGACGGTACGGGTCGTACGGGCAGGCGTGAAGCAGGTGGTCCCGGCTAGCGGTATCGGCGCCCGCGCCCGCGACTCAACCTGGGTCCACCGATCGCTGCGGTCGTTCGCCGACGTTGCTCCAGCCCACGGTGGTTCCGCCGACGTTGGCTCTGGCGCATCGTGGGTGAGACCCAGCCTGCGTGGCGCTTGAACGCAAAGGACTACAGCGTGACGGGGACGTCGAGCGCCGGGAAGTGGCAGGCGACGAAGTGGCCCGGTTGGAGCTCGGCCATCTCCGGCACCTCGGTGGCGCATACATCTTGCGCGGCCGGGCAGCGGGTGCGGAAGCGGCAGCCCGACGGCGGGTCGAGCGGCGACGGCAGCTCGCTGGCCGGCACCGGCGGGCGCGACTGGCGCCCACCGGTCTCGATGCGCGGCACCGACTCCATCAGCAGGCGCGTGTAGTGGTGCGCCGGTGCGGCGAACAGCTGATCGGGGGTGGCGACCTCGCACACCCGGCCGAGGTACATGACCATGATGCGGTCGCTGACGTTCTTGACGACACCGAGGTCGTGGGTGATGAACACCAGCGTGATGCCGTACCGGCTCTTCATGTCCTGGAGCAGGTTCAGGATCTGCGCCTGCACCGAGACGTCGAGCGCAGACACCGGCTCGTCGCAGATCACCACCTTCGGGTCGAGCACGAGCGCACGGGCGATGCAGATCCGCTGGCACTGACCACCCGAGAACGAGCGCGGCAACCGGTCACCGACACGTTGTGGGTCGAGCCCGACGGCCTGGAGTACCTCGTCGACGCGCTCGCCGATCTGGTCCTTCGGCGTGCCCCACACGCGCAAACCCTCGCCGACGATGTCGCGCACGGTACGCCGCTCGTTGAGCGACGAGATCGGATCCTGAAAGATCATCTGCAGGTTCGGCCGGACCTTGCGCATCTCCTCGCCGCTCAGCTCGGTCAGCTTGATGCCGTCGAACTCGACCGTGCCCGAGGTCGGTGGCGGGAGTTGCAAGATGGCCCGGCCGGTCGTCGACTTGCCGCAGCCCGACTCGCCGACGACACCGAGCGTTTCACCGTCGCGAATGTCGAAACTGACCTCGGACACCGCCTGCACCTTGCCGCGCTTGCCAGCCGGGAACTCGACGACGAGATCCTCGACGCGCACGAGTACGTCGTCGCCCGTGCGCAGATGGGCTTTGCCGACACCGGCCATCAGCTTGCCGCTCCCACCGCGATACGGGCGCAGTCGTAGGGACGCACCGCCGGGGTGGCGACGTCGCCGGCGTCGATGCGCAGTGGGAAGAAGCAGCGGAAGGCGTGCTCGGGGTTGCTGGCGGTGACCAGCGCAGGGCGGGCCTCGTCGCACGCCGCCTGGGCATGCGCGCAGCGCGGCGCGAACCGGCACCCGGAGGGCGGATTGTGCATGTCCGGGGGCCGCCCGCTGATGGTGCGCAACCGCGAACCGCTCGACAGTTCGAGGTGCGGGATCGAGTCGAGCAGCGCTTCGGTGTACGGGTGGTGCACGTTGGCGAACAACTCCTGGCTCGGGGCGAGTTCGGCGAACTGCCCGGCGTACATCACCGCGACGCGGTCGGACATACCCGACACGACGCCGAGGTCGTGACTGATCAGGATCATCGCCATCTGGCGCTCGTCCTGGAGACGCGCGAGCAGGTCGAGGATCTGGCGCTGCACGGTGACATCGAGCGCGGTGGTGGGCTCGTCGGCAATCAACAAGCGCGGCTCGCAGGCGATCGCGATCGCGATCACGACGCGCTGGCGCATGCCGCCCGACAGTTCGTGCGGGTACTGCTGGAGCCGCCGGGCGGGTTCAGGGATGCCGACGTCGCGCATCAGGTTGACGGCCCGCTCGACCGCGTCCTTCTTCGAGAGCTTGAGGTGGAAGCGGATCGACTCGGTGAGCTGCTCGCCGATCTTCTTGACCGGGTTGAGGGCGGTCATCGGGTCTTGGAACACCATCGCCATCTCGGTGCCCCAGAAGTGCTTGGCCTCGGTGGGCGACAGGGAGCGCACATCGGAACCCTTGTAGATCACCTTGCCCGGGGCCGGCACGGTCGCGTTGCGCGGCAGCAGGTTCATGATCGTGCGTACCAGCACCGACTTGCCCGACCCCGATTCGCCCACCACGCCGAGCGACTCGCCGGCCGCGAGGTCGAACGAGACGCCGTCGACCGCGCGCATGATGCCCTGGGGCGTCTGGAACTGGGTGCGCAGGTCACGCACCGACAGCAGCACGTCGGTCGTCGCGGCTTCAACGTCAGCCATCTGCTCCCCTTGTCCCCTCACTGCTCGGTCACTGCTCGGTCGGCCCAGCTCCGCCGGTCGGCGACCGGCGCGGATGTTCAGCGACACGCTATTGCGCCGGCCGCGCCCCGGCCAGCCGCCGTTCCACGCAGCGGTATGCCGGGGCCGCGCCCGCGAGGTCAGGCGCCGGGTGCCACGGTGGCCTTGGTGACCTCGACGACCACGTCGAGCAGACGCGAGTTGGGCACCAGCACCGTCTTACCGTCGGCGACCAGTTCGACCGCGGTGGGATGGATCTCGACGACGGTGCCGTCGATGTCGGCGCCTCCCACATCGCGGGCCACCACCCGGTCGCCGGCCGTCAGCGAGTTGCGCCACGCCCGGCCGGCGGCCACCTCGGCGGCCACCGTGCGCCCGCCCAGCCCGACCAGCAGGGCCGCCGCGGCCGCGGTGCCGAACAACACGGAGGCAGTCAAGATGTTGATGATCGTGGTGTCGACACCGAGCTGAGCCGCGCCGAGGATCGCCGCGAACGCCATGATCGCGAACTTCACGATGCCGGGCCCGTAGCGCTCGGCGCTGCCCTGTCCGCGCAACGCCTTGGCCACCGCCGTTCGCGCCAGCGTGGCCACCACGTTGCCGCCGATCACCACGATCGCCGCGGCGAGCGTGCGCGGGAGGAACGCGACCATGTCGTTGATGACCTTGTCGCGCGATTCGGGATGCACGAACCCGAGGGCGACCACCAGCCCGACGATCAGCAGTGTCGAGAACACGAGGCTGGCCAGCGGTGGGGCAGCGGTGACGAGCGCCTCCTTGTGGGTACGCAGCAGCAGCGCGCGCACGAGCCGGGCGAGTACCGCGCCGAGCACGAGGCCGCCGCCGGCCGCGATCGCGGCGCTGATCCATGGGTTCACTCTGGGTGCCTTTCGTTGTCGGGCGGTTCGGAAGAGTTGGTCGTGGCCGGGTGTCGGTGCGCCGGCTCGTCGGGGGCGACGACCAGTTTGCCGGTCTCGACGGCCAGGCCGAAGAGGCCCGTCAGCAGAGTCAGTTCCTGCTCGGTGCGGCTGCGCCGCTCGATACCCAGCAGCACGCGTTCGCCGAGGTCGACCGGTGCCGCTAGCAGCGATGCCAGCGCGTCGCCGAACGAGGGCCGCTCGCCAGCCCGGTCGAGTTGTTCCAGCCGCTCGGCACAGCGCTCGCACGTCTCGACGTGCTCGGCGACGTTGGCGGTACCGCCGGTGTCGAGCCAGCGGGTGAGTGCCGTGTCACTCGGATGGCGCGCGAACGGCTTCACGACCGCCACCCTTCCAAGCGGGTCGACATCGTCCGGCGGGCGCGCAGCAACCGCGTCTTGACGGTGGGCAGCGGTACGTCGAGCACGTCGGCGATGTCCTCGTACGACATGCCCTCCAACTCGCGCAGCACGAGCACGGCGCGCGACAGTTCGTCGAGCTCGTCGAGCGCCTCACCGAACGCCGAGAACGCGAACCGACCCTCGACGACCTGGCCGACCGCGATTGGGTCGGGGGGATGAGCCAGGTCGTCGGGGTCGGTCGCCGATTCCCGCCGTCGCCGCAGAGCGGCGACGGATTCGCGGTGGGCGATCCGCAGGACCCACCCCCGCATCGAGCCGTCACCCCGGAAGTCGTCGAGGTGCTTCCAGACCTTGATGAACGTCTCTTGTGTGACATCATCGGCCAACCCTGGGTCTTTGACGATCGAACGAGCCAATCGGTACACGGGCCCTGAGTACTCGGCGATGAGTGCTCGGAGCGGAGCATCGGTCCGATGGCGGGATGCGGCCGAGAGGGCCTCACCGGAACTCTGCTCCACTCCGAGCACGACCTTGGTCAACGCACCGAGCGCGGAGGAACCGTCGGCGCCGAGACCTGGATCGGTCCCTTCGCTGATGGGGGCCACGTCGTTGGGGCCACTGGTTCTCCGTCTGGGTGCGATGCGTGGGCGATGCGTGTCGTGGATATCCGGCTGCCGGAACGACAGCACTGGACCCTACGACGCGCCGTGACCGCCAAAAGTCGCGAACATTCCGCGGAATTTTCTGGGTGCTGCGTGGCGCCGCCCTCCCAGGATCGGGACTACGTTCGGGCGCATGCCGCAACACGTTCGTGGAATCGTCGCCCGCGCCAAGGGCGCCCCGGTCAGCATCGAGACGATCGTCGTCCCCGACCCCGGCCCCGGCGAGGCGGTCGTCAAGGTCCAGGCGTGCGGCGTGTGCCACACCGACCTGCACTACCGCGAGGGCGGCATCAACGACGACTTCCCGTTCCTGCTCGGCCACGAGGCGGCCGGCGTGGTCGAGGCGGTCGGCGAGGGCGTCACCAACGTCGTGCCCGGCGACTACGTCATCTTGAACTGGCGGGCGGTGTGCGGGAACTGCCGGTCGTGCCTGAAGGGCAAGCCGTGGTACTGCTTCGCCACCCACAACGCATCGCAGAAGATGACCCTCGAAGACGGCACCGAGCTGTCGCCGGCACTCGGCATCGGGGCGTTCGTCGAGAAAACGCTCGTGCACTCGGGCCAATGCACCAAGGTCGACCCCGAGGCCCCGGCCACCGCGGCCGGGCTGCTCGGGTGTGGCGTGATGGCCGGCATCGGCGCGGCGATCAACACCGGTGGCGTCGGCCGTGGCGACTCGGTCGCCGTGTTCGGTTGCGGCGGGGTGGGCGACGCGGCGATCGCCGGGGCGCACCTGGCCGGGGCGTCGACGATCGTCGCCATCGACCTCGATGATCGCAAGCTCGAATGGGCCAAGCAGTTCGGTGCCACGCACACGTGCAACGCCGGCACCACCGACCCGGTCGAGTACGTGAAGTCGGTCACCGGCGGCAACGGTGCCGACGTGTGCATCGAGGCGATCGGCCTGCCCGCCGTCTACAAGCAGGCGTTCGAGGCCCGCGACCTCGCCGGCACCGTGGTGCTGGTCGGCGTGCCCAACCCCAGCGCCACGCTCGAGTTGCCGTTCATCGAGGTGTTCGGACGGGGTGGGGCGCTCAAGTCGTCGTGGTACGGCGACTGTCTGCCGTCGCGCGACTTCCCGATGCTGATCGACCTGTACCGCCAGGGCCGCCTCGACCTCGACCGGTTCGTGTCCGAGACCATCCCGCTCGACGGCGTCGAAGAGGCCTTCCACAAGATGGAGCGCGGCGAGGTGCTGCGCTCGGTCGTGGTCTTCTGAGCATGGCGATCGAACTGGTCACCACCGACGGCGTCTTCGCCCTCGACGGCGGCGAATGGGACGTCACCAACAACATCTGGCTGGTCGGTGACGACCGCGAGGTGATCGTGTTCGACGCCGCCCACGACGCCGAACGGATCGTCGCCGGTATCAACGGCCGGCGCGTGCGGGCGATCGTGCTGACCCACGGGCACAACGACCACATCAACGCCGCCGTTCCGCTACGCGAAGTGGTCGACGCGCCGATCTTCGTCCATCCCGACGACCGCATGCTGTGGGACGTCGTGTGGCCCAGCGACTCGCCCGACCGCCAGCTCGAACCCGGCACGGCGCTTCACGTCGCCGGGCACGAGCTGGGTGTGCTGCACACGCCGGGCCACTCCCCCGGCTGCTGCTGCTTCTACGACGCCGCCTCGGGCGTGGTGTTCTCGGGCGACACGCTGTTCTGCGGCGGGCCCGGCGCCACCGGGCGCAGCTACAGCGACGAGCCGACGATTCTGCGCTCGATCATCGCCAAGTTGCTCCCGCTACCTGCCGAGACGGTGGTGCACACCGGCCACGGCGACTCGACCACCGTCGGCGCCGAGCGCGAGCGGGTCGAGTCGCGCGCCGCCGAACTCGGCGTGCTCTGACCCCCACCCTCGACGTTGTGAGAAGTCTGCGCAGATGGTGCGCAGACTTCTCACGAGGTCGGCGGGGGGTGGGCGGTGTCAGCAGCTGGCTCCGGGGAGTTGGGGCTTGGCGGTCATTTGGTAGGTGACGTCGTCCTGGACGAAGAACGTCAGCTGATTGGCGTCGGCCAGCAGCTCGTGGACCGAGCCCGCGGGCACCTCGACGCAGTCGGCGGCGTCGGCCAGTAGCAGCGACGACTCGGCCGGCCAGTCGACCACCGTCGGGTCGATCTCGTACCCGTCAAGGTCGGTCACCGGTGTCGCCCGGAGCAAGTACGCCTCGGGCTCGAACGCCGCGTCGTCCATCGCCAGCTCGCTGGTGGCAGCCTCGACGAACGCCTGCAGCTCGGCCCGGTCGCCGGTCTCGTCGTCGCCGAAACCGAGCGCGTAGGCGCGGTGCTCGTACGTCTCGCCGTTGGCCGAGATGCGCACGACCGTGTCGGGGGCATCGGCGATCATGTCGTTGCGCTCGTACTCGCGCTCGGTCAGCAGGCCGTGCTCGGCGGCGAGCTCGAGCAGCTTCTGGATGCCGTCCTCGCCGACCTGGCTGACGAGCACGTTCGGCAACAGCGGGCCCGGGTAGATCGCGGGAACCGGGCCGAGCACGTATCGGCTGCCGTCGCCGCCGACGAGCAGCGTCGGCACCTGGCCGAACGCCGCGTCGACCATCATGAAGCCGCCTTCGTAGCCGATTTCGACGACGACCTCGTCGGCACCGGTGGGGTGCTCGAAGCCGGGGGCCACCGTCGTCGGTGGCACGGTCGGCGTGACGGTGCCCGGCGGGGCGATCGTGTCGGCCGGCGGGTCGACGGGTCGATCCGAGCTGGCCTGGTCGTCGCCACAGGCGGCGAGGCCGACCGCCAGGGCGGCCGCGGTGAACGCGGGAACGAAGCGGCGAGCCGCGCGATGGGAGGTCGCGCTGTGGGGGGTGGGGGTGGTTGTCATACTTCGTTCGACGTTCGCCCCGCGGCCCCGGTTCCCGCGGCCCGCGTCCCAGGTCGGCAGAATGGGGCGATGCAACGCGTCACCGGTGCCGTGCAGCACTACGCGTGGGGTGACCCGACGTACATTCCGGGTCTGCTCGGCGTCGAGCCGGATGGGCGCCCGTGGGCCGAGCTGTGGCTGGGCACCCATCCCAACGGGCCGACGCTGCTGGCCGACGGCACACCGTTGGCCGAGCTGACCGGCGAGTTGCCGTACCTGCTGAAGGTGCTGGCGGCGGCCGAACCGCTGTCGCTCCAGACCCACCCCACCGCCGAGCAGGCCCGGCGGGGGTACGCCGGCGGGTGGTTCGCCGACCCGTACGCCAAACCCGAGCTGCTGTGCGCGCTCACCCGCTTCGAGGCGTTGTGCGGCATTCGCCCGGTGGTGGCCACGCTGGCGCTGCTGGGCCGACTGGGCGCGGGTACCATCGAGTTGGCCACTGTGCTCGGCGAACGGGGCCCCGCGGCCGCGCTCGAAGCGCTCTACCGCGGCGAACTCGACCCGCAGCCGGTCGTCGACGCCTGCTGCGACGGTCCGGGCCCCGAAGCCGGGTGGGTGTGCCGCTTGGCCGCCACGTATCCGGGCGAGCCGAGCGTCGCCGCGACGCTGTTGCTGAACTATGTGGTGCTCGCCCCCGGTGAGGCGTTGCGGCTCGACGCCGGCAACCTGCACGCCTACCTGTGCGGGGCAGGGATCGAGCTGATGGGTGCCAGCGACAACGTCGTGCGCGGCGGCCTGACGCCCAAGCACGTCGACGTCGACCTGCTGCTCGCCACGGTCGACACCACCCCCCTCGACCATCCGGTGCTGGCGGGCAACGGCCGGTACGAGCTGCCTGCGGCGGGGATCGCGCTGGTGCGTTGCGCTGCCGGAGCAGAGCATGTGGCCACGGGTCACGAGCTGGCGATCGACCTGGCGGGCGGCCAGTGGTACCTCGCCCCGGGCGACAGGCTCGACGCCACCGCCACCACGTTCGTCGTCACACCGATCCGAGCGTTCGACTCGACAACCTGACCCACTTGGTCTTATGGTCAGACCATGACCAACACCGGAGCCGACCTCCAGCCGGTCACAACGGTCGCCGCCTGGCGCGGCGACGGGCTGGGAACCGGGTCGGAGTGGATCTACCATCTGAGCGACGAGCAGATCGACGAACTGGAACGTACGGGCGCCCGGTTCGTCGACGACGACCCCGACCTGCGCCACGTGCAGGCGTCCGACTATCGCCTCGAGGCCTGTGGCGCGGCGATCGCCGAGTGGGGTGCCGACATCGACCGTGGCCGCGGGTTCGTGCTGGTCCGCGGCCTGCGCACGCACCGCTACTCGGATGCCTTGTCGGCGGCCATCTATTACGTGCTCGGCCTGCACCTCGGCGAGCCGATGGCCCAGAACAACCTGGGCGACCTGCTCGACCACGTCTACGCCACGTCCGACAAGACGATGGACGACCCGACCGCACTGTCGGCGAAGGTCCGCGACGTGCTGCCGTTCCACTCCGACAGTTCCGACGTCGTCGCCTTGCAGTGCCTCCGGCCGTCGCGTTCGGGCGGTGCGTCGTGCCTGGTGTCGGGTGCCCAGATCTACAACGAGATCCTCGCCCGGCGGCCCGACCTGGCCCCGCTGATGTTCGAGCCGCTGCACTGGGACTGGTACCGCCAAGACCACGACGCCCCGTCGCGGACCTACACGTCGCCGATGGTCAGCGTCACCGATGGCGTGTTCAGCATGTACGCCGGGGCGCTGTACGTGATGACCGCCCAGCAGTACCCGGAGGTGCCGCGCCTGCGCCCCGAGCAGATCGAACTGTTCGAGCTGTTCGACCAGATTGCCGCCGAGCCGGGGATGGCGATCGAGATGGACTTCCGGCCGGGCGACATCCAGTGGCTGTCGAACTACGCGGCCCTGCACTCGCGCACCGGGTTCGTCGACTGGCCCGAGCCCCAGCGCCGCCGGCACCTGCTGCGACTGTGGCTGCGGCGACCGGGCGGGCGCCCGCTGGCACCGAACTTCGGCAAGAACGCGGTGGTGCGCGGCCGGGCCGACCAAACCGTCGCCCCCGACGACGACCGCCAGGGCGGCAACTACCACATTGCCCTCGCCGCAGTACCCCGCCTCAGCTCATGACTCCACCGCCTTCACGAGGTGGTTTCGACAAGCTCAACCACCGGAGCAAAGCCTCGACCTAAGGTGGTTGAGCCTGTCGAAACCACCGGTCGTCACGGATCATCGGTGATCACGGGCTCAACTACCTTGGCGACGGTCGTCTAGCCCCTAGGAAGCCAGGGCGGCGCGCATCGCCTGGGTGCCGGCGATCAGGGCTTCGGCTTGGTCGTCCGACAGGGCGGCGTAGGCCGGTGCCAGCAACTCGTCGGTGAGCGCCTCGGCGCGCTCCCACTTCGCCCGGTCGGCGTCGGTGGCCTCGGGCGCGGCATCGGCCGGGTAACCGAACAACGCCACGTCGCCCGGGCGCTTGATCGCGTGCGCGAGCGGCGTCGCCAGGCCCGTCGCGGCGACGGCCAGCAGGTGCGCCGACCCGCGCAGCTCGCGCAACACCATCGCCTGATGCATCGCCGCCGCGGGCGCGTCGGCGGGCACCGGCTCGGCACGCACCCCGGCGAACAGCGCCAGCCCCGCCCCCTCGGGCACGGCGATCACCTCGGCCGCCGCGGCGACGAACTCGTCGAGGCCCGGCAACCCGGCGAACTTGGCGCGCCCGAACGCGTGCCCGCACTCGATGAACCCCCGGGCGACGTCGCGCGGGCTGCGCGGGGCGACCCGCTCGCGGCCCGAGTTCCACATGTGGGCCAGTAGGCCCGGCTCGAAATACCCGAACGCGGCCCGCACGACGTCGGCCTCGACGTCGCCGAGCACACCGCCGCGGCCGAGGAAGTAGAACCGGAAGCCGTCGATGCCGAACTGCTGCTGGGCGTACTCGCCCGACTCGGGCGTGAAGTAGAACGCCGGGCCAATGTCGCCGAGCGCCGCCGTGGCGCGCATGATCTCCGTTGGTTGCATCGGCACAGCTTGCCAGTTGCGTCGTGGAACCTACGAGGCCAGCTCGATCAGTTTGGCGACCGTGTCGAGGTTGCGACCGGTGCCGACGACACCGAGCGTGCGGTGAATCAGCGGTGTTGTCAGCTTGGTGCTGGCCACCCCGGCGGAGTAGCGGATGTGTAGGTCGCGGCCAATCACCTCCAACTGTTCCAGGCCACGGCCGGCAAGCGCCTCGGCGGCGACCGGCGTGGGCTCGCCGGCCAGGAAGTAGAGGTGGCAGTACTTGAGCTCGCGGCGGTCGAACGGGAACGCGTCGAGCGCCGCCTGGAGCTCGCTCGCCGTACGCGAGATCACCTCGCGGAAGAATCCGAAGCGGGCCTCGACCGCCGCCTCCAACGCCCGGTCAAAGTCGGCCGATTCGCCGGGCGGGTTGCACAACAGGTTGCCCGAAGCGATGTAAGTCGACACGTCGGTCGCGCCCAGCTGGGTCGCCAGCTCACGCAACTCGGCCATCGGCAACTGCGCACCCCCGACGTTGACCGCCCGCACCAGCACCACCCGAGCCATCGGCTCAGTCTGCCAGTGGGATCCGGTTATCGAGTTGTTATCGCGCCAGCTGCAGAGTGGGCGCCATGACGTGCAGAGGCGCCGGTCGGGCGCGCAACCGGGCGGCCGCGGTCGTCCTCACGACGCTCATCGCCGGGACCGTGGCCGTAAGTAGCGGCCTCGCCCACGCCGAGCCGATCAGCGGTGGCGACCCCGTGTCAGTGATCGGCCTTCCCGCCGGCAGCACCAGCGTGGCGCTCGCGCAAGCGGCCTACGACAGCACCCGCGACCGGTTCCTCGTCGTTGCCGTCTCGACCAACCCGAGCAGCACCCCCTTTGGTGTGGTGACCGGGCTGGTCGACGCAGCCGGGGTTGCCGTACCGGGCACCGAGCGCCACTTCCTGATCGGGAGGTACGGCTTCAACCCCGATGGCTATCCGTCGGTCGCTTTCAACCCCGCCACCGACGAGTACCTGGTCGTCTGGACGCAGGGTTCGGGCGGCCTGGCCGACCCGGGTGCCCACTCCGGCATCATGCGCGCAGTTCGCGTGAGCGCCGCGACCGGCAACGTCGTCGCCGGCCCGTTCACCGTGCTCGACCCACCCGGTCACTACTTCTGCGAAGTGCGCGCCACCGAGATCGAGTTCAACCCCACCAACGGCGGCTACGTGGTCAGCTACAACTACGCGTTCTTCACCACATCGGGCAACGCCGCCCAGGTTGCCGCCGGATGCCCCGGCGTCACCGCCGACGCGCGTCACCAGTTGCGTGTGTCGCGGCTCGACGGCAGCGGGGCGCTGCTCAGCGGAACCGCGACGGTTCCGGGAACACAAGGCCAGTCCAGGGTGACGTCGTCGATCGCTCGGCATCCGGCCACCGGCGAGTTCCTGATCGTCGCCAACGCCCCCGCAGCCCAGCGCACCGAGCGCACACTCGCCCACCGCGTCGGGCCGGGAGGCGCGCTCGTCGGCGCCTCGATCGCGATCGACGACAACACTGCCGGCGGTGGGCAGGCGGCCGCCGACCCGCTGACCGGCAACTGGCTGGTCGCCAGCTATACGAGCGACCACGGACGCACGCTGCTCGCCCACCTGTTCACCGCCGACGGCAGGCGCATCGGCAGCGAGGTCGCCACCGGTGGGGCGTGGAACGCAACCGGGCTGATCGCCCTGGGCGACGGCACGTTCCTCCTGCGCGACGGCTCCGCCACGGTCCAACTGGTTCACCTCGGCCCGACCGGCGCTCCCATCGGCAAGCCGCTGATCAGCGTCGGGGGCGACACGATCGTCGCCGGGGGGCCCGGTGCAGCAATCCTGGCGGTCGGCCGGTTCACCTTGACCGGCAACCCGATCGGTGCCCGCCCGATCCTGATCGGTGCCGGCCGGCCGGTCAATGGCGGGGGTCCCGTCGCCCCCGGCGGGCGGCTGTGCTTCACGGTTGCGGGTGTGCCCGGCGACGTGGCGCTCGTCAACTTGACCCCTGTCGGAGCCGACGGCGCCGGGCACGGCCAGCTCGTGTCGTCCGACGTCGCCGAACCACCCACCGCATCGAACGTGAACTACCTGCCAGGCAGCACCGACCCAAACGTCGCCGCCGCGCCAATCGGCACCGACGGCAGGGTCTGCTACGTCAACGGCGGCACCGCCACCGTGCACCTCGTCGCCGACCACCTGCTCTCGATCCGCGCAGCAGCGATCACCCTGGCCACACCAACAGGCGCGGCACGGCGCGTCGCCGACACCCGCATCGGCCTCGGAGGCGGGCGCCTAGCTCCGTCGGCCCGGCTGTGCGTCACGGTCGCCGGGAAACCGGGCGACCTGGCACTCGTCAACCTCACACCGGTCGGCGCCGACGCTCCCGGGAACGGGCAACTCGTCTCATCCGACGTCGCCCAGCCACCACGCGCGTCCAACGTCAACTTCGGCCCCGGAACGACCGACCCGAACGTGGCCGCCGCCCCGATCGGCACCGACGGCCGGGTGTGCTTCGTCAACAGCCAGCACGTCGGCGTCGACCTGGTCGCCGACCACCTCGGCACCGTCGATGCGGCGATGGTCACGCTCGCCGCCGCGGGCGGCGCGCCGCGGCGCGTCGCCGACACCCGCGAGGGCCTCGGCGGTGCGGCCCCTGGGCCGAGCGCACGTACCTGTGTGGCAGTCACCGGCCCGGCCGGCGGGGCCGCGCTGGTGAACCTCACCCCGGTCGGCGCAGCCCAACCCGGCAACGGCCAGCTCGTCTCGTCCGACGTCACCGAACCACCGACGGCCTCGAACGTCAACTACGGGCCCGGCACCGTCGACCCCAACGTGGCGGCCGCCCCGATCGGCGCCGACGGCAAGGTGTGCTACGTCAACAGCCGCCACACGACCGTGCACCTGATCGCCGACCACCTCGCCACGCTGTCACCCGACGCAATCACCCTGGCCACCCCCACCGGAGCCCCCGACCGCCGAGTCGACACCCGCTGAACCCCGCCCTCCCCGTTTGCTGGCGCAACAGCGCCCGTGGCGAGTCGTGTCGCGCCGGCAAACCGGGGTCAGCCGGAGACGGTTTTGCGGATCTCGACGATGCGTTCTTCGGCGTGGTTGGCGTCGGCGCCCTGGGCGTCGAGCAGCACGCCACGGTCGCGGGCGGCCTCGCGCTCGGCCTTGGTGGTGTCGGCGCGGGCAATCGCCGCCTCGGTGCCGTGCTCGTGGATGAACTCGGCCCACTCGACGAGCGCCTCGACCATCTCCGACTCGGGCACAACAGCAACGTTGCGACCCTTCACGAACAGGTGCCCGCGCTTGTTCCCGGCGGCGATGCCGAGGTCGGCCTCGCGGGCCTCGCCCGGGCCGTTCACCACGCAGCCCATCACCGCGACCTGCAACGGGAGCTGACGCTCGCCGAACGCGGCCATCGCCCGGCTGGCGACGTCGATCACGTCGACCTCGGCCCGCCCGCACGACGGGCACGCGATCAGGTCGACGTTCTTGCGCTCGCGTAGGCCCAGCGACTCGAGCAGCTGGCGCCCGGCGCGGGCCTCCTCCACCGGGTCGGCGGTGAGGCTGTAGCGGATGGTGTCGCCGATGCCCTCGAGCAGCAGCGTGGCGATGCCGGCGGTGGCCTTCACCAACCCGGCCGGCGGCGGGCCGGCCTCGGTGACGCCCAGGTGCAGCGGCACATCGGTGACCTCGGCCAGCTGGCGATACGCGGCGACCATCAGCGGCACACTCGACGCCTTGACCGAGATCTTGATCAGGTCGAAGCCCACCTCGTGGAAGTACGCCATCTCCTGTTGGGCCGATTCGACCATCGCCTCGGGGGTGGCTCCGCCGTACTTCTCGTACAACGCCGGGTCGAGCGAGCCGGCGTTGACGCCGATGCGGATCGGCAGGCCGCGGTCGCGGGCCTCGGTGGCGACCGCCTTGATGTGCTCGGGCCGCCGGATGTTGCCGGGGTTGAGGCGTAGCCCATGCACGCCGGCCTCCATCGCGGCCAGCGCCATCTTGTACTGGTGGTGGATGTCGGCGATGACCGGAATCGGCGAGCGCGGCACGATCTGGGCCAGCCCAACGGCCGCCTCGGCCTCGTTGCACGTGCAGCGGACGATGTCGCAACCTGCCGCGGCCAGCGCATAGATCTGCTGAAGCGTGCCCTCGACGTCGGCCGTCTTGGTGATCGTCATCGACTGGACCGTGATCGGGGCTCCACCGCCCACGGCCACGTTGCCGACCTGGATCTGCTTGGTGGCGCGGCGCTCGGTCGACCAGCCGGCTACGTCCATGCGCCGAACGCTATCTCGACGCACGTGGTTGGCAGGGCCGCGGTGGTTTCGACAGGCTCAACCACCATGGTGGTTGAGCCTGTCGAATACCACATCAGCCGGAGCTACAGGCTTTCCAGAACGCGCGGTAGCTCGGATACTCGACCTCGGGGACGAGCCAGCCCGAACGCACCAGCTCGTCGTGGAGGCGCGGCAGGTTGCGCCACGGCACCCCCATGTCGACGTGGTGAGCCAGGTGCCAACCGGTGTTGTACGGCACCATCAGGTAGCGGGCGAGCGGGGTCTGGCGGATGACGTGGGTGGTGCGCCGGCGGTCGGGCGAGCGTTCCATGCCGCCGTGCTCGGCGATCGCCCGCAGCCGGTTGGAGAACTTCCACAGTGTGCTCCACGACACGATCCACACCGGATAGGCCCACCAGGCCCCCCACACGAACCCGGCGGCCAGCGACGCCCCCAGTAACACCGCCTGGACGGCGAGGATCTGGAGCGCCTCGCGGCGCCCCTTGCGGATGTTGAACCACAGGCCCTTGAAGTTCTTGTAGGCACTCTCGCCGGTCAGGTCGCGGCGCAGCTTGCGACGCCACGAGTCGGCGGGGATGGGGTAGCCGCGGTACAGGGCGAGGTCGGGCTCGTCGGGCCCCATCTCGTCGCGGTGGTGGGCGAAGTGCACCCGCCGGTAGGCGCCGAACGCCTGGAACGAGGGGTAGGCAAGCAGCCAGCGGCCGACCAAGTCGTTGGCGCGGCGGTTGGGGAACAGCAGCCGATGGGCAGCCTCGTGACCCAAGATGTTGAGCAGGCAGTGGCCGCGGCCCATCAGCAGGAACGCCAGTAGCCAGGCCCACCACCGATCGACCACGACCGCGGCGATCACCACGCCGAATGTCTGCACCAGGGCCATCACGACGGTGACCACGTTGCGGGCGGTGGGGATGCGGCGCAACTCGTCGCGCAACGGGCGTACGGCCATCGCCCGCGCGTTGAGCCGGTCGGTGGGCAACACGTCGGGCAACAGGTTGTCGCCAGGGACCATCGTGCGGGGTACCGCTGGGCGGGTTCCGGGCACGGTGGTCGTCATACCCGCGATCTTACATATCAAGATCATCGCGATCAACCTGTGTAACGTGACCGGCGTGGAGCCGATCCGTCCGCTCAACGCCCGCTCGGTGGTCCTGTCGGTGCTGCTCGGGCTCGACCCGCCCGCGCTGCCGGCGCGCAGCCTGGTCGCCCTCGCCGCACCGTTCGGCATCGCCGCCGGCACGCTGCGCACCGCGCTCTCGCGGATGGTCGCGGCCGGCGAACTGCGCGCCGACGGCGACGGCTACCGCCTGGTCGGCCGGCTACTCGAACGCAAGGCAGCGCAGGACACGGGCCGCCGCCCGGCAACCGGCGACTGGGATGGGGCGTGGACCGTCGCCGTGGTCACGTCGGCTCGCCGCACGATCGCCGAACGCCGTGCGTTCCGCACCCACATGGCCAACCTGCGGATGGGCGAGCTGCGCCCTGACACGTGGCTGCGCCCGGCCAACCTGGCCGCGCCGCTCGGCGAACCGGGACTGACGGTGGTGCGCGGCCCACTCACCGGCGACGACCCGGCCCAGCTCACGGAACGCCTGTGGGACCTACCGGCGATCGCGGCCACCGCTGACGACCTGCGCCCCCGCGTCGACACGATGCTGCCGGCCCTGGAGCAACGGCGAACCGACGCGTTGGCACCGGCGATCACCCTGGCAGCCGAGGTGGTGCGGTTTCTCCGTTCCGAGCCACTGCTCCCCCCGGCCCTGACCCCCCAGCCCTGGCCCCCCGACGCCCTCCGCGCCCGCTACACCGACTTCGACCGAGCCATCGGCCGCGCCCTCCGCCAACTCACCGGGCAAGCCTGACCCGACCGCGGTGTGGTCTCGATACACCGGCTGCGCCGGCACTCGACCACCGGGGGACGTGGTCAAGGTGGCAGCGACCCGCTCAACCACCCGAAGCTGCCTGTACCACCAAAATTTTCGAATCCCGCTCCGAGTCCGTTTGGTCGAGCGCAAGGCGCACCGAGCCGACGTGGACTTCGGTCCACGAGGCGAGGAGCAACGCAGCGATCGGCCGAACGGGCCGGAGCCCACCTACAAGGGGTCGGTGATGTCTAGGTAGAGGCCACTCAAGAACAGGAAGCCCAGGAGGGTGACGACGGCCATCGCGAAGGGCATCAGTTTGGCGACGTCGGCGTGGTAGCGCTCGCCCGCCCGCAGGCGCAGTTCGCGGATGCGTTCGTAGGTGGCGATCGCCGCGTGGCCACCGTCGAGCGGCAGCAGCGGGAACATGTTGAACACCCCGATGAACACGTTCAGCACCGCCAGCAGGAACAGCACGCCGAACACGCCCTGCGAACGACCGACGTCGTCGCTGATGCCGGTGACCCCGACCACCGTGGTGGGCCGGGTGGTGATGTCGTCGTTCGAGCCGGTGACGTGTGTGAACACGTTGACCGGGTTGATGGCCTTGATGACGCCCTTCGTCGATTCCCACGCGACCGGGAAGATGTCGGTGACGCTGTTCACCGCGGCCGCCCCCACACCGTGCTCGACCGTCTCGAAGTAGTTGCCGGTCGACACCCCGAGCACCGGTGCGCCGACCAGCTCGGCGGGGATGCCCTCGCCGGCTTCGCGAGCGACCAAGGTGGCCGACAGCTCGATCGCCTGGCCGTCGCGCAGGATCGACACCGCGACCGTATCGCCCGGCGCGTGCGTACGTACCAAGGTGCCGAGCGCGACGGAACCGTCGACCGGTGCTCCGTCGATCGCCACGATCACGTCACCGGGCTCGATGCCCGCGGCCAGCGCTGCACCGGTGACCGTCGCATCAGCGGCCGCGCTCGACGCGGGGACCGCAACCTCGGCGCCGGGCCGCTCGACCATCTCGCCGCGGGCCACGTAGACCACGAACAGCAGCAGCACCGCTTGGATGATGTGCATGATCGACCCGGCCGAGATCACGAGCATCCGCCGCGGGTAGCTCTTCGAACGGTACGTGCGGGCCTCGTCGCCGGCCTCCACGTCGTCCATCGAGTTCATCCCGATGATCCGCACGAACGCGCCGAGCGGCAGCAGGCGTAGGCCGTACTCGGTTTCGCCGCGCCGGAAGCTCCACACTCGCGGACCGAAGCCGATGAAGAACTGCGTGGCCTTCATGCCCGTCCAGCGGGCGGTGACGTAGTGGCCCAACTCGTGCAGGAAGATCGCCACCAAGATGCCCATCGCGAACAGGAACCACCACAGGTTGGCGTACCCGAGCAACGCGAACAGGGCGACCACCGTGGCGATACCGGCCGCACCACGCCAGCCACCGACCAGTTCGTCTTCGGTCTTCTCGACGACGCTGCCGCCGGCCATCATCTCGCTGGAGAACCTGCCGTGCCGGCGTTCGGAGGCTGGCTCGGTGACGGGCGGGGTATCGAGACTCATATCAGTTCCATCGGTCGATGACTGCTGTCGCATGACGGCGTGCCGTGTGGTCGGCGTCGATGACCTCCCCGACGGTACCGGGAACTGCGGCGTCACATGCATCGAGTGCGGCGGCCACCACGTCGGCGATCTGGGCCCAGCGCAGGCGCCCGGCGAGGAACGCGTCGACGGCGACCTCGTTGGCGGCGCTGACCCAGGCGGGGGCCGTGCCGCCCGCCCGGCCGGCGTCGTAGGCCAGGGCGAGGCAGCGGAACGTGGCCAGGTCAGGTGGCTCGAAGTCGAGCGAACCGAGCGTGGCCCAGTCGATCCGGCCGAACGGGGTGGCGATCCGGTGCGGGTAGCCGAGCGCGTAGCCGATCGGGAGGCGCATGTCGGGCAGGCTCAGCTGGGCGATCGTCGAGCCGTCGGTGAACTCGACCATCGAGTGCACCACCGACTGGGGGTGCACGACGACGTCGATCTGGTCGTAGCCGACGCCGAACAACTCGTGGGCTTCGATCACCTCGAGCCCCTTGTTCATCAGCGTCGAGCTGTCGATCGTGATCTTCGGCCCCATCGACCAGGTGGGATGGGCCAGCGCCTGCTCGACGGTGACATCGGCGAGGTCGGCAAACGTGCGCCCTCGGAACGGGCCACCGCTGGCCGTGAGCACCACCCGGGCCACCTCGCTGATTTCTGGGTCGTGCCGACCGGCGCGCAGGCTCTGGTGAACGGCACAATGCTCGCTGTCGACCGGCACCAGTTCGGCGCCGGGGGTGGCCCGCAGCGGCTGCACCACCGGCCCGGCCGCGATCAGGCTCTCCTTGTTGGCCAGGCCGAGCCGCTTGCCGGCCTGGAGCGTGGCGATCGTGACCGGCAGCCCGGCGAACCCGACCACGCCGTTGATCACCACGTCGGCCGGCCCGACCAGGTCGGCGAAGTCGGCGACCACCTCGGCCGCAACCCCGGCAGCGGCGAGCGCCGCCGGTGCTCCAGCGCGAACGGTGGGGTCGGCCACCGCCACGACCTGTGGACGGAACTCGGCCGCCTGGGCGACCAGCGCGTCGAGCGACGAACCGACGCCGAGGCCCACGACCTCGTAGTCGCGCCCGGCCGCGCGTTCGGCCCGCACGACATCGAGCGTCTGCACCCCGATCGACCCCGTCGACCCCGCCACCGCAACCCTGGCTCCCATGAGCCTTAACCCCAGAACTTCGATGAATTCAGCCCGAGTCGGATTGCGTCCTGGCAAGGCGCACCGACCCGAAGTTGGCTCCGGCCAACGAGGGGAGGCGCAACGCAGCCAGGGCGGAATCCGGCCGGGCTCACGCCCAAGGTTCGAGTACCAGCGTGAGGTAGTAGACGCCTGGCAGCACGAACAAGAACCCGTCGAAGCGGTCGAGGATGCCCCCGTGGCCCTTCACCAGCGTGCCGAAGTCCTTGATGTCGAGGTTGCGCTTGAACATCGACTCGACCAGGTCGCCCAGAGGGGCCAGCACCGAGATGACGATCGCCAGCAGCAGCAGGTGACCGTACGACGTCCAGGTGTCGCTCCACTCACCGATGCCGACGACGACGAGCGCGATGATGGTCAGCAGCGAACCACCGATCAAGCCTTCGAACGTCTTGTTGGGGCTGATCCACGGGCGCAGCGGGTTCTTGCCCGCCGCCGAGCCGACGAACAGCGCGCCGACGTCGTTGGCGACCACGCCGAGCGCCAAGAGAAACAGCGTGTCGGTACCCCAGTTGTCGCTGCCCGGTAGGGCCGTGCCGTTGGCGGTCGAGAGCCGCAGGATCAGCATCGCGAACGCACCCATCAGGCCGATCCACACCATGCCCAGGGTGGTGATCGACACGTTCGGCAGCGGCCCGGCCTCGACGCTGCGGGCGCCGACGAAGCTGCCGGCGATCGCCATGAACCCGAACGCCAAGGCGAGCGGCATGGCGAACTCGCCCAACCAGTAGGCCGCGAGCGGGATGCCGACGCAGGCGGCGATGCCGGGCACCACCGCCGGTCGGTAGCCCTTCTCGGCGACCTTGTCGTAGAACTCGACCGCGCCCAACCCGAGGATCAGGGTGACGACCGCGGCGACCGACCACGGCTTCCACATCAGGGCGGCGATGAACGCCGCCGCCAGCACGAGGCCGACCGCGATCGCGGTGGGCATGTCGCGACCCGACGCAGGCGGCGTGTTGGCGGCGCTGCGCGCACGCGACGACGGCGTGGGGGGCGGACCGCCGCGACGGCGCGACGCGCCACCGCGGCTGGTGCCGACAGGTTCGCTCCGCGGGATACCCGACGGGTCGGTACCGATCGTGATTCGGCTGGGCGGTGGGCCGGCTTCGGCGTCGCCGGACGGCGCAACGCGGCGCTGCTGGCCGGTCACCCGATCGTGCTGGCCGGTCACCCGGTCGTGGCGGCCCGTGACTCGGTCGTGGCGACCGGTGACGCGGTCGTGGCGACCCGATGGCTCGTTGGCCACCAGTGGCTCGTCGACGGGCGTGTCGTCCTTCCACACCGGTGACTCCGACGAGAACGACGACCACACGTCGACGTCATCGTCGTCGTCGCCGCCGGCCGGGTCGGCAAACGCGTCGAGGCGCGGGACTTCGCCGGTGGCCGGTTCGGTCCAGTGCGGCAGCGGCCCCGAGGCATCGTCGAAGCTGATGCTGCCCGAGTCGTCGGCCGGGCCCGCACCGCCAACCGACGCGTCGAGGTCGTCGTCGCCGAGGTCGGCCAGGGTGCTGTAGTCGCCGGGGGGCCGAGGCGCCGGCACCGGCGGCAGGTTCTGGGTGGGCTCGGCCTCGTCGAACAACGAGCCGAACTCGCTGAAGTCGTCGGGGTGGCGGCGTTCGCGCCAACGGTCGTCGCTCATGTGTCCCCCTTTAGACCTCGAGCAGTTCCGCTTCCTTGCGGTGCAACGTCGCATCGATCCGGTCGACGTGGTCACCGGTGACTTTCTCGAGTTCCTTCTCGGCTCGTTCGAGTTCGTCGGCCGAGATCTCGCCGGCCTTCTCGGCCGCCTCCATCGCCTTGCGCGCGTCGCGGCGGACGTTGCGCACCGCCACCTTGGCATCTTCGGCCATGCCCTTGACGACCTTCACGTACTCCTTGCGGCGCTCCTCGGTGAGCGGCGGGAAGTTGAGACGGATCACCACGCCGTCGTTGCCGGGGGCCACGCCGAGGTCGCTGTCGCGGATGGCCTTCTCGATCGCGTTGAGGGCCCCCCGGTCGTGCGGTTTGACCAGCAGTGTGCGCGCCTCGGGCACCTGGACGGAGGCGAGCTGCTGGATCGGCACCATCGCCCCGTAGTACTCGGCCTGGATCCGCTCGACCAGCGCCGGCGCGGCACGGCCGGTGCGCACCGTGGCGAACTGGCCCTGGACGTGCTCGACCGCCTTGTCCATCTTCTCCATCGCGTCCAACAAGGTGTCCTCGGTCACCATCCCAGCGTAACCACGTTGTCCGCCCGACAACGGCCACGCCGCCAGCAGAGGTTGCACGCGTGATCTCGATACACCGCCTGGCGGCGGCACTCGATCACCTGGCGTGACAGGTCGTCAGTGGCGCACCCGCGGCAGAGCCGCCACGGCGTCGTATCGAGAGGACGGCTCAGATCAGCCGCTGCGGCGAAGGTTGGCGAGCGCCCACAGCGCGGCGGCCACAGCCCCGATCAACGCCACCGGCCAGGCGATCAGCGTGAGCCCCTCGCCCGCGCACCCCGCCAGGAAGGCTCGTTCCGGGTGCGGGGTCTCTCGCTGAGCGCGCTCCCGCTCCCGCCGAATCGAGGCGTCGTAACGGCGTTGCCACGCCGAGCGGCCGTCGTCGAACACGGCTGGTCAGCGAACGATGGTGCCGGTTTGGCCGCCGGTGAGGATCTCGCGCAGGGCGCCCTCGCGTGACATGTCGAACACGACGATCGGGATCTGGTTGTCGCGGCAGAACGCGATCGCCGTGGCATCCATGACCTTGAGATCCTTGTTCATCACGTCCATGTACGAAATCTCGGGGAACTTCACCGCGTTCGGGTTCTGACGCGGGTCGGAGTCGTAGATGCCGTCGACCCCCGAGTGGGTGCCCTTGAGCAGCGCCTGGGCTTCGATCTCGGCGGCGCGCAGCGCAGCCGCGGTGTCGGTGGTGAAGAACGGGTTGCCGGTGCCGGCCGCGAAGATGACCACCCGGCCCTTTTCGAGGTGCCGCATCGCCCGGCGGCGGATGTACGGCTCGGCGATCCGCGGCATCTCGATCGCCGACTGCACGCGCACCTCGGCCCCGCGCCGTTCGAGCGCGTCTTGCAGAGCGAGCGCGTTCATCACCGTGGCGAGCATTCCGATGTGGTCGCTCTGGGTGGCGTCCATGCCTTCCATCGCCCCGGTGCGGCCGCGCCAGAAGTTGCCGCCACCGACCACCACGGCGACGTCGACGTCGAGGTTCTCGCGCAGGTCGAGGATCTCGGCCGCGGTGTGGTCGAGCGTGGGGGCATCGAGCCCGCGGCCCGACGGCCCCGCCAATGCCTCCCCCGACGGCTTGAAGACGATTCGTTTCCAGCGCGCAGTGTCGGACATCAACGGCCGATCATGCCAGATCGGACCTGCCAAGGCCGCATGGCAGCAGGTGCAGCCCGCGTTGCCACGGACGGTTCAGCTGGCCGCGTCGACGAGCGAACCGACCGCCTGCTGGCGAAGGCCGATGTCGATCGCGAGGTCGGTGAAGATGTCGACCATCTCGGCTCGGTAGCGCAGCTGGGTGGTCACCACGTCGGGGGCGCGGTCGAGCGTGTGCCCTGCGTGCAGGTCTTCAACGCCCGCGGAGCGGGCGCGGCGGACGCGCGCGGCGGCTTCGTCGAACAGGTCGGTGTGGTCGGGGTCGCTCGCCGCGAGGGCGGCCAGTACTCCGAGCACCTTGTCTTGGTCGACCGTGCCGGTCACGTCGTTGTCGGTGACGGCAAGCCCGATCGTGGCGGCGGCGTCGATCACGTTCACAATGGTCCTCCATCTGCCGGGCGCGGGGCACCCGGTAGTTCAGTCAACGCCGCGCTCGCGCCCGATATTGCATGACATCGGTCACCCCACCCGCCGGGGCGGGCGGGGCCTACCGACTCTCAGCCGATTTCGACCTGGGCGAAGTTGACGATGGTGGCGTCGCCGATGAACTGCTTGATCGAGACCTTGTCGTCCTTGGCGTAGGGCTGCTCGAGCAGGGCGACGTCCTTGAAGAAGCCGTTCAGGCGGCCCTCGACGATCTTCGGGACGGCGGCCTCGGGCTTGCCCTCGTTGAGCGTGATCGTCTCGAGCGTCTTGCGCTCGGCCTCGACCACGTCGGCGGGGACGTCGTCGCGGGTCAGGTACTTCGGCCGGGCGAAGGCGATGTGCACGGCCACGTCGTGGGCCAGCTCGTCGCTCCCCCCGGCGATCTCGACCAGCACGCCGTTCACGCCGCGCCCACCCTGAATGTGCTCGTAGTGGCCGAGCACGTTGCCGGGGGCAGCGACGATCTGGACGGCCTTGCCGACCTCGATCTTCTCCTTGAGCGTGATCTTCAACTCTTCGAGCTGCTCCTGGCGCTGGACGACGGCGTCGGGGCCACCGGCCACGACGAGTTCGGCAAGCGCCTCGGCCTCGGCCTTGAACTGGTCGGAGCCGGCGACGAAGTCGGTCTCCGACTTGAGCAGCACGAGCGCCCCGGTGGTGCCGTCGATCTTGACGGCGACGACACCCTGGTTGTTCTCGCGGTCGTCGCGCTTGGCGCTGGCGGCCAGGCCTTTCTCACGGAGCCACTGCTTGGCGGCTTCGGTGTCGCCGTCGTTGGCCTCGAGCGCCTTCTTGGCATCCATCATCCCGGCGCCGGTGGCATCGCGCAGGGCCTTCACGTCTTGGGCAGTGAATGACACGGGGGTCGTCCTTTCAGCGTGTCGCGTCAGCGTGTGGGGGTCACTCGGCGGCGGCCGCGTCGGCGGCCGGCTCGGTGGCAACGACGGGCTCGACCACCGGAGCGGCCTCGGCCTCCGGCTCGGCAGCCTCGGCTACCGGCTCGGGAGCGGCCTCGGGCTTGGGGGCCTTGCTGGCGGCGAGGCGGGCCTCGCGATCGGCCTGGGCGCGCGCGGCGGCGTTGCGGGCGTCGGCCTGGGCCTGGGCGAACGCAGCCTCTTCCTCGGCGCTGCGCTCGGGCTTGGCGGCCGCTTCGACGTCGCCGTGGGCGGCGGCCTTGGGGCGCCGGCCGGCGATGTAGCGGCCTTCCTCGACGGCGTCGGCGATGACACGGCTGAGCAGCGTGTTGGCACGGATCGCGTCGTCGTTGCCGGGGATGGGGTACTGGATCACGTCGGGGTCGACGTTGGTGTCGACGACGGCCACCACCGGGATGCCGAGCTTGTTGGCCTCGGTGACGGCGATGTGCTCCTTCTTGGTGTCGAGCACGAACACCGCCTGGGGCGCCTTCTTCATGTGCCGCAAGCCACCGAGGTTGCGCTGGAGCTTCACCAGCTCGCGGTCGAGCAGCAGAGCTTCCTTCTTGATCATCACCTCGAACTCGCCCGAGGCCTTCATGCGCTCGTACTCGAGCATCTTGTTGATGCTCTTCGAGATCGTCTCGAAGTTGGTGAGCATGCCGCCCAGCCAGCGCTCGTTCACGTACGGCATGCCGACCTTCTCGGCGTAGCTCTGGATGGGGTCCTGGGCCTGCTTCTTGGTGCCGACGAACAGGATCTCGCCACCGTTGGCGACCAGGTCGCGGACGAACCCGTAGGCGACCTCGGTACGGCTGAGCGTCTGCTCGAGATCGATGATGTAGATGCCGTTGCGCTCACCGAAGATGAAACGCTTCATCTTCGGGTTCCAGCGGCGGGTCTGGTGCCCGAAGTGGACACCTGCCTCGAGCAGCTGACGCATGCTGATGACGGCCATGAGAACTCTCCTTCGCGCGGTTGCTTGACCAACCCCGGCACCTCCCCGGTTCCGGGGGCGGCGACCGCGTGTTCGGGGCGGGCCTCTGCTAGTAGGGACGGCGCACCGGGCGGTGAGCCGGGGTGCAACGCTATCGGCCGTTCTGCCTGGTGACGACCAACGTTCGGGTTCACGTCGCGCAGTGCAGCACCGGCGGGGGCGCCGGCGGTGCTGGACCGTCGCGCGGGATCAGGCGGACCCGGTAGCGCCAGGTGCCGAGGTACGGCGCTGGGTCGCGGTAGGCATCGTCGCCATCGCGGAGGCCGAAGTGGAACTCGCCTGCGGTGCGCCCGAGGCGCAGACCGGCCACGACCGGGTCGCCGCGCCCGACCGCGACGTCCGCCAGGTTGCCGTACGTGAGCCGCCACCCGTTGGCCAGCTCGACCACCACGTAGGTGATGCCGGCCACGTCGCCGGCGAACGTGACCCGGCCGGCGGCGATCGCAGGCACGGCGATACCGGCCGGCGTTCCGTAGGCGATGCCCCGGTTTCCCGGGCACCACGGGCAGGCCGGCTCGCGGTACGGGTCGACGACGACCGCGGCGACGGGGGGTTCCCAGCACGGCACCGCAGCGACGGGCATGGCCCGCCCGAGCAGAAGGGTGAACACGAGCAGGGTGACGATCGAGCGGCGCACGGCGGCCTCCTGGTGAGGGCGGTGGGAGGCGGCGAGCCGCGATCTGCCGGGGACCGGCGCCAGCAGGCTACCCGAGGGGTGTGCCACGGCTACTGTCCCCTGCGATGGATGCCGAACTGCGCGCTCGCCGGCTGGCCATGCTCGACGAACACTTCGCGTCCGAGGTCGAGCAGCAGTTCGAACGCACGCTGGCCACGTTCGCCGGTACGCCGCGCTACGAGATCATGGCCACCGGGCAGGTGCACGAGGGCGAGGCCGACGTGCTCGCCTACCACCGCAACCAGCGTGCCGCGTTCCCCGACCAGCGTCACGAGAACGTGCGCTTCCACGTCGCCGACGACGACACGATCGTGGCCGAGTTCGACCTGCTCGGCACGAACCTCGGCGAGTTCTACGGCACGCCGCCGACCGGCAAGGCGTTCCGGGTACCCACCATCGCCGTGTTCACGTTCGACGGTGAGTTGCTCGTCAACGAACGGGTGTACCTCGACAGCAGCGACCTGCTCGTGCAGATCGGCCGCGGCGACATCCTCGAACTGCGGGCAAGCCTGGCGCCGCGATGAGCCGTCGCTCTCACGGCCCTGACGGGCCGCCCAGTCGGCGCGTACACCGCGGCCGTGACGCGGCCGCAGGATCGGGCACGAGCGACTCGCATACCGAGCGTGGGTCAAGCTCTGCCGACCGCGGGGCGATGTAGTCGGGTGCTCACTGCCGACGCGACCGAACTGCCCGAATGGGCGCTGTACGGCCTGGCCGTGCTGGCGCGGGCGGTCGCCGCACGCGGCGAGGGCGCCGGCGAGCAGCATGCCGGCGCCGTGTCCGCCGGGCGTCGCGCGCTGCACGACTCGCTGACCGGCGACGGTCCGTTCGCCGTGCTCACCGCCAACGCCCGCCTCACCGAGCGCGAAGCCGAGTCGCTGGCCGTCCTCGCCACGGCCGAAACCCAGGTTGCCGCGCAGCGCCTGCTGGTGGGCCTACAGGGTGATGCGGCAGCGCACCGGGTGGCGCTCGGCACGCTCGTCGATGTCGTCGAAGCTGCCCACGTCGGCGAACTCGGAGTCGGCCCCGACGGCGCGCTCCGCCGGGCCGCGCTCGTCGACGTCAGCGACGCCGCCGACGCGCCGTGGCTCGACCAGCGGCTGGGTGTGCACCCCACCGTGGTGTGGAGCCTGCTCGGCGACCCCGGGCGCGAGCCGGGCCTGCACCCCGACGCCTACACGCTGCGTACCGACGCCGAGGGCGCGGCCGGCCTTGCCGTGGTGACGGGCGCCGACCCGGGGCGTCGCCGCATCGCCGCCGCCGACGCGCTCGCCGGGCACTCGTTCCTGATCGCCCCGCTTCCCGACACCGACGTCGGCTGGGGTGCGCTCGTGCGCGAGGCCACGCTCACCGGCCAGGGCGTCATCGTCGAGCTCGACGAGACGTTGCCGCCGAACGGCCGCCGCTGGATCGAGCGCGCCGACCACATCGCCTGGGCGCTCGTGTGCCGCCGCGACATCCCGATCCCCGAGCTGCCCGACCGGCCGTGGGCGGCCGTGCACGTACCCGAGGCGCCGGTGACCGACGACGAGTGGCAGGCACGGCTGGGCGACGCCCCGCGCGACCACCGGCTCACGCTCGACCAGCTCGACCTGGTCGCCCGCGCCCACGACGCCTACGACGGCGACCTCGACGCGGCCGTACGACGGCTGGTCAGCGGGCGCCTCGAACAGGTCACCCGACGCGTGCGCCCGCGGTACCGGTGGGACGACCTCGTGCTGTCGCCCGAGCGCAAGGAAGCGCTGCGTTCGGTCGCCGACCGCTACCGCCACGCCACGCAGGTGTACGACCAGTGGGGCTTCAGCCCGGCGCCGTCGCGGGGCACGGTGGCCCTGTTCTCGGGGCCGTCGGGCACCGGCAAGTCGATGGCCGCCGAGGTGGTCGCCGGGACGCTCCACCTCGACCTGTTCAAGCTCGACCTGTCGGCCGTCGTCAGCAAGTACATCGGCGAGACCGAAAAGAACCTCGAACAGGTCTTCGAGGCGGCCGGCACCGGCAACCTGCTGCTGTTCTTCGACGAAGCCGACGCGCTGTTCGGCAAACGCTCGGAAGTCCGCGACTCGCGCGACCGGTACGCCAACGTCGAGACGTCGTACCTACTCCAGCGGCTCGAGGTCTACGACGGGTTGGTCGTGCTGGCCACGAACTTCGAGAAGAACATCGACGACGCGTTCCTGCGGCGGATCCACACCCGCATCGAGTTCACGCTGCCGGGGCCCGCCGAGCGCCAGTCGATCTGGGAGGGCAACCTGCCCGACGACGCCCCGGTCGAGGGAATCGACACAACCTGGCTGGCCGAGCACTTCGAGCTGTCGGGCGGCCAGATCCGCAACGCTGTGGTGCGCGCCGGCTTCCTGGCCGCCTCGGCCGGCACGCCGGTGACGATGGAGTGCGCGGTCAAGGCCGTGGCCCAGGAACTCCGCAAGCAGGGCCGCCTCATCAAAGCCAGCGAGTTCGGCGACTACGCCGACCTGATCTGAGACCGCGGTGGCCTCACGCCACGCCGGCTGAGCGGAGGCGGGCGCGGAGGTGTAGAACCGACTTGGTGTGGATCTGGCTGACCCGCGACTCGGTGACCCCCAGCACGTCGCCGATCTCGGCGAGCGTGAGGCCCTCGTCGTAGTACAGCGACAGCACGAGCTTCTCGCGTTCAGGTAGGCGGCGGATCTCGTGGCGCATGATCCGGCGCAACTCGTCTTCTTCCACCACCGCGGTCGGCGAGGCGAACCCGGCCGAATCGACGGCCTGGGGTTCGTGGCCGGCCTCGATCGCCCGGTCGAGCGGGCCGACCGTGGTGGCCGCGATCGACGCCAGCCAGCGCGCCAACTCGTCGGTGCCGATCCGGAGGTGGGCGGCGAGCTCGTCGTCGGTGGGCGAACGGTCGAGTCGCTGCTCGAGCTCGGCGATCGCCCGCTCGACCTCGCGGGCACGGCTGCGCACCGAGCGCGGCACCCAGTCGAGCTGGCGTAACCCGTCGTAGATCGCGCCGCGGATGCGTGGCGCTGCGAACGTCTCGAACTTGAACCCGCGATCGGGCTCGTAGCGGTCGATCGCGTCGATCAGGCCGAACACGCCGTAGCTGACCAGGTCGCCGGGGTCGACGCTGTTCGGGAGGCCGGCGCCGACGCGGCCGGCGACGAACTTGACGAGTGGCGAGTAGTGCACGATCAGGTGATCGCGCGATGCCTGGTTCTTCCGGTTCAACCACCGGGTCCAGTGCATCCCCAGGTCGGGGTCGTCGGGAACGATGCTCATGGGTTGACCACCTGGCTCATGCGCGGGGGTGGGAGGCGGTGTAGGCCTCGCGGAGGCGTTCGCGGCTGACGTGGGTGTAGCGCTGGGTGGTGGCGACGTCGGCGTGGCCAAGCAGTTCCTGTACCGAGCGCAGGTCGGCGCCGCCGTCGAGCAGGTGCGTCGCGAACGTGTGCCGCAGCGCATGCGGATGGGTGGGGGTGGGCGAGCGCCGGTCGAGCACGCGCCGTACGTCGCGCGGGGTCATCGGCTTGCCGCGCTCGTTGGCGAACACCACCGGGGCCATGCCGTCGGGTACGACCTCGTGGCGCACGGCAAGCCAGCCCCGCAAGGCGGCGACGGCCGGTTCGCTGAGCGGGGCGCGCCGCTGCTTGGCGCCCTTGCCCCACACGGTGACGTGGGCCGGCGGGTCGAGCACCACCGCAGCCACCTCCAGCTCGCACAGCTCGGACACGCGCAGGCCGCTGCCGTAGAGCACCTCGAGCAGGGCGTCGTCGCGGCGCCGCCGCCACGCGGGTTCGCCGTCGGGCAGGCGGCCGTCGAGCAACTCGCCGAGGTCGGTCTGGTCGAGCACCCGCGGGAGGCGCCCGGCATCGGCCGACACGTGCAGGCCCAACGTGGGGTCGACGGTGACCAGCCCGGTGCGCACGGCCCACCCGAAGTAGCGCCGCAAGGCGGCGGCCTTGCGGGCGATGCTACGGCGGGCGAACTCGCGGGTACTCAAGTTGGCGACGTACCGGCGGAGATGAGTCCGGGTGACCGCGGCAGGCGATTCCACGTGCATCCGGGCGACCCAGTCGGCGAACAGGCGCACGTCGGCGGTGTACGCGTCGAGCGTGCGATCGGCCAGCGCTGTGTGCGCGGCGACGAACGCGCCCAGCTGCCAATCCCGGTGGTCGCCCTGCACGGGCCACACGGTATTCGCTCACGCGCTCAGCAATCGGGATCCGGCCGGCTCGAACCAACCACCGACCTCTTCCAACCACCCGCTGCGGGCCAGACGAAACGCCGCCAGCGCAGCGTCGGCCGGCCCGCAACCCAACCCGACCGCCAACATGTCGAGCGTGCACGGGCGGGCCGCACACAGGTCGAGCACCAGTTGCTGGAACGTGTCGGGAGCCGGACGCCGGCCGAACGGAAGGCGCTGCTGACCGACGTTGCGCAAGCCGAGCGCGACGAGCACGTCGTCGACCGACCGCACCGGCTGGGCACCTTGGTCGATCAGCCAGTTCGTACCGTCGGACGCCCGCGAGCGCACCGACCCGGGCACGGCCAGGACGGGCACGTCGCGCTTGGTCGCCGCCTCGACCGTGATCATGCTGCCGCCCCGGTCGCGGCTCTCGACGACCACCAGCAGCTCCGCGATCGCCGCCAGGATGCGGTTGCGCAGCGGGAACCGCCACGGCTCGGGGGTGACCCCCGGCGCCCACTCCGACAGCAGCACTCCGGCCTCGCCGACCCATCGCCACAGGTCGGTGTGCTGACGTGGGTACGGGTGGTCGAGCCCGTTGGCGACCACGCCGACGGCGCGACCCGGCCCGCCCGCCGCACGGGCGCCCCGGTGGGCCGCACCGTCGATGCCGCGTGCCAGCCCCGACACCACTGTGACCCCGGCCCGGGCCAGTTCCTCACCCAGTTCGGCGGCGGTGGCCCGGCCTGCCGCGGTGGCGTTGCGGGTGCCGACGATGGCCACCCGCCGGGCGTCGAGGGCTGCCAGGTCGCCGCGGGCGAACAGGACCACCGGTGCCTGAGCGTCGTGGCGCAACGGTTCTGGGTAGCGCGGGTCGCTGACCGGCACGGTGTCGACACCGAGCCGGGCGCAGCGTTCGAGCACCGCACCCGGGCGCGCCAGCCCGGCCTCGCGTCGCAGTGCCCGCAGCGTCGACACGTCGAGCGCCCGGTGCACCGCCGGGTGCAGGTCGCCGCCGTCGCGCAGCAGGCACCATGCTTCGTCGGGCGGGTGGTGCCACATCAGCCGACGGAGACGCCACGGCCCGGCCGACGGCAAGCCGGCCAGGTCGGTCAACGCGACGAGTGCATGTTCGGGAAGCGGGCCGACATGGGCGGCGAGGTCGCGCCGTTCGGCGGCGTCGGCGCCGCTCACGCGGCGAGCCCTGTCGCGATCGCGCCGACATGGGCGCGCATGCCGAGCGCCAGCGCGATCGCATCCTCGCCCACCTCGTCGGTCATGCCGGCGAGGTCGGTGATGGTGCGGGCGACCCGGCGGATGCGGTGGTAGCCGCGGGCGGTGAGGCGACCCCGCTCGATCTCACTGCGCAGCAGCTTCGCCGCCGGATCGGTGAGCGGCGCGTGCTCGGTGAGGTCGGAGTCGTCGAGCCCGGCGTTGAGCGTGCCTTGCCGGGCAAGCGCACGCTGTCGAGCGACGGCGACACGGGCGGCCACCTCGGCGCTCGACTCGCCGGGTGGCCCGTCGAGCAGTTCGTCGACGTCTGGCCGCGACACGCCGACGCGCAGGTCGAACCGGTCGAGTAGTGGCCCCGACAGCTTGCCGATGTAGCGCGCCCGGGCCCGCTCGTCGCAGGCGCACTCGCCGGGCGCCCCGGCGCCACCGCACGGGCAGGGGTTGGTGGCCCCCACCATCTGGAACCCGGCCGGCATCGGCACCCGCAGTTGGTGCGTGCGGCCGACCATCACCGTGCCCTCCTCGACCGCTTCGCGCAGCCCGTCGAGCACGCGCGCCTCGAACTGGCCCATCTCGTCGAGAAACAAGATTCCACGATGCGCCAAGCTGACCTCGCCGAGCCGTACGACCTGGGCGCCACCACCCACCACGGCGGCGAGCGAACTGGTGTGGTGGGGCGACCGGAACGGTGGGCGCATCACCAACCCACTCGGCGGAAGCGGCAGGCCTGCCGCCGAATGGATCATGGTGACCTGCAGCGCGTCGTCGGCCGCCAGCTCGGGCAGCAGGCCCGGGAGCCGCCGGGCGAGCATCGTCTTGCCCGCCCCGGGCGGCCCCACGAACAGCAGGTGGTGGCCGCCGGCGGCCGCCACTTCCAGCGCCAGGCGAGCGTGCGGCTGACCCTTCACGTCGGCCAGGTCGGGTTCGTCGGGCTCGGGGGCGACGGCCCGCGGCGCCTCGTCGGCTGGCCACGCGGCCACCGAGTTCAGCGCCTCGACCAACTCACGCAGGTTGCCGACACCGCGTACGCCGAGGCACCCGGCCACCCGCGCCTCGGCGACGCACTCGGCCGGAACCACCCATTCGAAGTCGGTACGCACGCCGACCATCGGGGCCACGCCGGGCACCCGCCGGATGTTGCCGTCGAGACCAAGTTCGCCGGCGAATGCCAACCCGTCGACCGCGTCGGCCGGCACCTGCTCGGTGGCGACCAGCACCCCGACCGCCACCGCCAGATCGAGCCCCGAGCCGACTTTGCGGTAGTGCGGCGGGGCGAGGTTGACGACGATCTTCTTGTCGGGCCACAGGTAGCCGGCGGCGAACACCGCCGAACGCACCCGGTCGCGGGCCTCGCGGCACGACTCGTCGGGCAGGCCGAGCATGGTGAGCCCCGGCACCCCCTTGCCGACATGCACTTCAACCGACACGGGGTAGCCCCGCGCGCCGACGATGGTGGCAGACGGAATGGCAACGATCACAGCAACAACCTCCAAGGCACAGCCGCGTGGACGCGGCACCGGTATCTCGGAGGGAGGGCAACTGCCCCTCGACAGCTGCTGCGCACTCTACGCAGGGGCTGTCACAGAGTTTTCCAGGGGGTTGCGTCGATGGGCGTGACCTGGTTTCCCAGGAGACAGATGGCACACTCGTCGCCGTGATCCGACGGGCAACGTTCGCCGCACTGCTGGGGGTCGTCGCGCTCGGCGGGTGCAACCGCGACGAGTCGCCCAGCAGCGACGCCGAGCGGTTCTGTGGCGAGGCCCGCGCCAACGCGGCGCTGATCACCGAGCAACTCCCGGTCGACCTTGCCGAGTTGGAAGCGACACTCGACTTCTACCGACTGATGGGTCAGCTCGCCCCGCTGGCGATCGCCACCGAGTGGAACACCGTCGTCGCCGCCTACGAGACCGCCAGCACCGTGGTGCCCGGCGACGCCCAGTCGGAACAGAAGATGGCGATGACCATCTATGCGGCCGAGCCGTCGGCCTACGCCGTCAAGGTCTGGCTGGAACGCAACTGCGGCGTCGACATCCCGATCGTCACGATCGCCCCCCACGACCCCGTACCGGCACGCACCCTCCCACCGGCGACGGCGCCAGATACCGGCACCCCGCCGTAGCCACCGGCCCCGGTACTCCCGGTGGTAGCGACCGACTCAGCTACCTGTGTCCGAGCTCCGCTTGCGTGTCGGCATCGGCCGGTCGGTACGTTGCCCGGCCATGCGTCCTCGCACTGCTCTGGCCGGCCTACTCGTCGTCTCGCTGGCACTCACCGCATGCTCCGGCGACGACGACGCCGGGCCGGGCACCACCCCATCGGAACGCACCGAGCCCACCGCCGAGACCACCGCCCCGGCCCCCCAGCCCACCGATCCGCCCACCGCCGCGGCGCCCACCACCGAGCCGTCGGCTCCCGAGACCACCGCGCCCACCACCAACCCGCCCGTGACCGAGGACCGCGCCTACTACGTGCTCCCACCCGGCAACTTCGGGGGCCTACCCACCAACGACGACTCGCTCGACCAGCTCGCCCTGTACGACGGGTTGACGCCACTGCGGGGCGACATCGACGACGCCGACCTCGACCAGTTCTTCCTGCCGCAGAACTTCGCTCCGGTCGGCGCCACCCGCGAGGAAGACACCGGCCGCGCCGGCACCACGATCGTCTACGACGACTACGGCGTCGCCCACATCACGGGCGAGACCCGCGCCGACCTCGCGTTCGGCGCCGGATGGGTCACCGCCCGCGACCGGGCCCTGCTGCTGACGCTCGGCCGCGGGCCGGCCCGGGCGGCGGTGGCCGACATCCCCGGCATCGATGCCTTCGGCCTGGTCACCAGCGGCCAGTCGTTCGTGCCCAGCGCGGCGGCCGAGCAGCTCGTCACCGACCAGGTGCAGCTGCTGATCGACACGTACGGCGCCGAGGGCGAAGAGATCGTCGCCGACGCCCAAGCCTACGCCGACGGCATCAACGCCCACTGGGCGGCGACCGGTGTCGACTCGGCACCCGCCACCGTCAACGACGTGATTGCCGTCACCGCGTTCATCGGGTCGATCTTCGGCGCCGGTGGCGGTGGCGAGGCCCGCAACGCCGAGTTCCTCGCCCAGCTCCAGAACCGGCTCGGTGACGAGCTCGGCCGCCAGGTGTGGGAAGACCTTCTGCCCGGCACCGACGCCGACGCTCCCACCACGATCACCGAGACGTTCGACTACCCGGTGCTGACCGGCGGCGAGGTGACCGGCTCGGTGGTACTCGACGAGGGCTCGATCGTGGCCTTCGACCCGCTCGACGCGGCCCCCCAGGGCTGGCGCCGGCCGGCTGCGCCGACCGCTCCCTCGTCCGTCGACGCCGCCGACACGCCGCCCCACAAGCAAGCGTCGAACTGGCTGATCGCCGCGCCCGAGGCGTCGGTGAACGGCACGACGCTGGCGGTGATGGGGCCCCAGCTCGGCTACTACTACCCCGAGATCGTCCAGCAGATCCACCTCAGCGGCCCGGGCATCGAGGCCCAGGGTGCGGCCGTTCCCGGCCTGGCGATGTACATGCTGATCGGGCGCACCGCCGACTACGCGTGGAGCCTCACCTCGGCCGACCAGGACGTCCGCGACACGTTCGCCGAGGTGCTCTGCGAGCCCGACGGCTCGGCCCCCACGGTCGCCTCGCAGCACTACGAGTTCGACGGCGAGTGCGTGGCGTTCGAGCAGTTCGACGCGGGCGCGCTGAACGGCCAGCAGATCGTGTTCCCACGTTCGGTGCACGGCCCGGTGATCGGCACGGCGACGGTCGACGGCGCGCCGGTGGCGCTCACCCGCCAGCGCTCCACGTTCGGCCGCGACGCTCTCAACCTCAAGGCGCTCAAGGACATGACCGAGGGCGACGCGGCAACACCCGCCGAGTTCTTCGACGTCGCCGATCAGTTCGGGTTCACATTCAACTGGGGCTACGCCAACCGCGAGGGCATCGCCTACTTCGCTTCGGGCTATCTGCCGGTGCGGGCCCCCGGGCTCGACCGCCGGCTGCCCACGCTCGGCACCGGCGAGTACGAGTGGCAGGGCTTCCTCACCCGCGACCAGCACCCCCATGCGGACGCCGGCGCCGACGGGCGCCTGCTCAACTGGAACAACCAGTCGGCACCAGGGTTCATGCACGGTGACGACAACCACTACGGCTCGGTGCACCGCGTCGAACTGTTCGACGGGTGGGCCGCCCAGTCCGAGCTGACCGACGTGGTCGGGGTGATGAACAACGCCGCCACCCAGGACACGGGCAGCGCCGTGTGGCCGGTGGTCAGCGAGCTGCTCGCCGGCGGCGACGCTCCGTCGACGCTGGCCGCCGAGGCGGTGACGCTGCTCGACGCGTGGGTGGCCGACGACGCGCCCATCGTCGACGGCGACGAGGATGGCGACTACGACGCGGCAGGCGCCCGCGTGTTCGCCGAGGTGCTCGGCCCGACCGTCAACGCTGTGCTGGCGCCCGTGCTCGGCCCGGTGCTCGCCGACGGTGTCGGCCTGCGTGGCGTGGGCGAGCTGAGCATCGTCGACGAAGACCTGCGGCTGCTACTCGGCGAGCAGTTGTTGCAACCGTTGCAGGTCCGCTACTGCGGCGCCGGCGACATCGACCGGTGCCGCGCCGACGTGTGGGCGGCGATCGACGCCGCGCTCGCCCAGGCCGCCACCGAGCTGGGCGACGACCTGACGGCATGGCGCGCCGAGGGTCGCCGCACCACGTTCGAGCCGGGCCTCATCCCCGAGACGTTCCGCACCACCAACCGGCCCACCTACCAACAGGTGATCGAATGGGCCCCAGCCTGAAGCCCTGGCTGGCTCAGTAGGCGATCAGTGTGCGGAAGCGGCCGGCGCCCACGACACGGACGCTGTCGGGTAGTCGCTCGCGCAGGCCGCGGTCGCTGGTGACGACGGTGAGGTCGTCGGGTTGGGCGGCGGCGAGCTCGGCGATCGTGTCGTCGGCGGCGTTGCGGCCACGCCGTTCGGCGGCCACGACGCGCAGGTTGCCGCCCGCCAGCTCGAGCACCCGGTCGGGTACGGGTTGGTCGAACACGACGATCACGTCGTCGGCGTGGGTACGGCACCACTCGGCGACGCGCTGGGCGAACCGGGACATCGCCGCCGGGCGGTCGTTCCACCACCCGTCGGGCCGTGACCCGAACACGTTGTTGCCGTCAACGATCCAGCGCACGCGACCACGGTACGGCAGGTCTACAGCAACGCCGACGGCACGTCGACGGCCCGCGCGCGGAGCCACTCCCCCAAGCTCTTGGCCTGAGCATCGACCCGGGTGCTCGCGGCGACACCCTCGTCGAGCAGCCCGTGGATCACGAAGTTCAGCGCCCACACGTTCCGGAACACGTGGCGTTCGATCTGCAGCGGCGCGGTCTCGGGCAGCAGCTCGCGGAGCCGGTCGACGGTGAGGTAGCCGGCCAACCAGTCGAACGCCTCCGCGGTGCGTGTGAACACCCCGAGGTTGGCGTTGCCACCCTTGTCGCCCGAGCGGGTTCCGACGACGCAGCCGAGGGGCACGCGTTCGGTGGGGACGGTGGTTTCGACAGGCTCAACCACCGGGGTGGCAACGACCGGCTCAACCACCTTGTCCGAGACGACCCCCGAAGCCACCTGCACCGTGGTACCTCCGACGTGCACGTACTGGGGCACCAGGTCGGCGGGGACGGTGGCGGGTACGTACACGCCGTACGGCTGGGCCGGGGTGGGCGAGCCCGACAGCGCGTACAGCCCGGGAATGCTCGCCAGGGCGGTCTCGGTGAAGGCGTTCGTGAACGCCCGGCCGACCTTGCGCTCGTCGGCGTCCTTGACGGTGATCCGCAACTCGGCCGTGGCTTCCTCGTTGCTGGCCGGGTCGGGGTGGTCGTGGCGGATCAGGCGCGTGGTGACCGAGCCGAACTCGCCGGGGGTGAACGGGCAGGCGTCCCAGAACGTCGCTTGCACCACGTCGGCCTTGGCTTCGACGTCGAGCCCGGTGAGCGCCACCGACACCTGGTTGCGGTACCCACCGAACCGGTTCATCGCCACCTTCAGCGTCGCCGGCGGGGGCACCCCGACGGTGCCCGACACGCGCACCCGGTCGGGGCCGACCTGTTCGAGGTCGACCGTGGTGAACACGCCGGTGACGTCGGGGTTGTGGTACAGCGGCCCGCCGATCTCGTAGAGCAGTTGCGACGTGACGGTGCCGACCGAGATCAGCCCACCGGTGCCGTCGTGCTTGCCGATCACGGCCGAGCCGTCGGCGGCGACCTCGGCCCACGGGAACCCGATCCGCGCGATGCCGGGCACCTCCTCGAAGAACGAATAGTTGCCGCCCGCGACCTGTGCCGAGCACTCGATCAGGTGGCCCGCGGCGAGCGCCCCGGCAAGCGGGTTCCAGTCGTCGCGAGCCCAGCCGTGGTGCCAGGCAGCCGGGCCCATCACGACCGCGGCGTCGGTGACGCGCCCGGTGATCACCACGTCGGCACCGCGCGTCAGGGCCTCGACGATGCCCCAGCACCCGAGGTAGGCATTGGCGGTGACGTACTGCGACGGGTCGCCGAGCTCGCCGGTGTTGCCGTCGTCGAACGGGGCCAGCGCCCCGGTCACGGCCAGTTCGGCCAGCCGCGGCATCAGGTCGTCGCCGTCGACGTAGGCGATCGTCGGCGCCACGCCGAGCCGGTCGGCCACCTGCTGCACGGCCTCGGCGCAGCCGGCCGGGTCGAGGCCACCGGCGTTCGACACGACCTTGATGCCGCGGTCGAGGCACGTACCGAGTACCTGTTCCATCTGGGTGACGAACGTGCCGGCGAAGCCGCGGCCGGGCTGTTTCGCGCGAATCCGCGACAGGATCAGCATCGTCAACTCGGCCAGCCAATCGCCGGTGAGCACGTCGATCGGCCCACCCTCGACCATCTCGCGGGCGCCCGACAAGCGGTCGCCGAAGAACCCCGAGCAGTTGGCGATACGGATCGGCCCGCCGGGCGTCGCGGCCATCACTCCTCCGGGTGTTCGAGGGCGACGAGCAGGTCGCCCTGGTCGACCCGGTCGCCGACGCCGAAGCGCACCTCACCGACGACGCCGTCGCTGGCGGCGGTGATGCGGTGCTCCATCTTCATCGCCTCTACCACCATCAGCAGATCGCCCTCGGCGACGTGCTGGCCCGGCTCGACGTGCACGGCGATGACGGTGCCGGGCAGCGGGCTGATCGGTCCGGCGCCCTCGGCGGCAAGGTCGTGGTCGGCGAAGCGCGGTGGAGCGGTCCACACGATCGTGCCGGCTGCACCGGTCGTGACGGTGATGTCACCGCTGAGTTCCACGTCGATCGCGTGGCGCACCCCATCGAGCTCGATCACCACGCGTGGCGCGGTGCGCGCCAGCAGGCGGGCGACCGCGGGCCGGCGGTCGTCGGGGCCGAGCACGCCGTCGTCGCCGGGCACCGGTGGCGGGCCGACGAGCAGGTCGGCGGTGACGCCATCGGTGCCGAGCACGTACTCGACGTGGCGCTCGACGCCGTCACGGATGCGCACGCGGCGCTGGCCGCGCGTGCGCAGGTTGCGCCACCCCGACGGAGCGAACGCGAGCGGGTCGGCAGCACGGTTGGCGGCCTCGGCGGCGAACACCGCAGCGAGCAGGTGCGCGGTCTCGTCGGCGTCGGGCATCGCCGCCGGGGTGAGCACGTCGGGGTGCTCGGCGAGGTACGCGGTGGGGGTCGCCCCGGCGAGGAAGTCGGGTTCGCCGAGGATGGCTGCCAGCGTCGCCGCGTTCGTGTGCACACCGGTGACCCGGCTGCCGCGCAACGCCCGCGCCAGGCGTGCCGCGGCCCCGGCTCGGGTGGCGTCGTGCACGATCACCTTGGCGAGCATCGAGTCGTAGTCGGCGGCCACCGAGCTGCCCGCCCGGAAGCCGGTGTCGACGCGTACCCCGTCACCGTCGATGTCGAAGTGGGACAGCGTGCCCACCGACGGGAGCCACCCGGCCGCCGGGTCTTCGGCCACCAGGCGCACTTCGATCGCCGACCCGGTGAACGTGATGTCGTCCTGGCCCAGCGGGAGCGGTTCGCCGCGGGCGACGCGGAGCTGCCATTCGACCAGGTCGAGGCCGGTGACCTCCTCGGTCACCGGGTGTTCCACCTGCAGCCGGGTGTTGACCTCGAGGAACGTGATCTCACTGCGGCCGGCGACATCGGGGTCGCCCACCATGTACTCGACCGTGCCGGCGCCCACGTACGCCACGTGCCGGGCGAGCGCGACCGCGCCGGCGTGCAACGCCGCGCGCACCTCGGGAGTGATGCCCGGCGAGGGCGACTCCTCGACGATCTTCTGGTTGCGGCGCTGGATCGAGCATTCGCGCTCGCCCAGGTGCACCGCGTTGCCGTGTCTGTCGCCGAAGATCTGCACTTCGACGTGGCGGCCGCGGGCGATGTACGGCTCGATGAACACGGTGCCGTCGCCGAACGCCGACTGGGCCTCGCGCGACGCCGCGGCGACGGCCTCGTCGAGCTCGCCGGCCGAGGCGACCACCCGCATCCCGCGCCCGCCACCACCAGCGGCAGCCTTCACCAGCAGCGGGTACTCCGGTAACGAACCGTGCCAGACACCGTCGGTTACCTCGATGATCGGCGAGGTCGGCACCCCGGCTTCGATCGCGGCTTGCTTGGCGGCGATCTTGTCGCCGAGCAGGTGGATCTGCTCGGGCGTCGGACCGACCCAGGTCAGCCCGGCGGCCGTGACGGCCTCGGCGAACCCGGCGTTCTCGGCGAGGAACCCGTAGCCGGGGTGCACGGCATCGGCACCGGTGCGCCGGGCGGCGGCGATGATCGCCTCGGCGTCGAGGTAGGTGGGGATCGCCACCGCGACATCAACCGCGTCGACATGCAACGCGTCGCGGTCGGGTTCTGTGTACACGCCGACCGTGCCGATACCCATCCGGTGCGCGGTGCGGGCGATCCGGCAAGCGATCTCGCCCCGGTTGGCGATCAGCAGCCGCGCGATCACCGAACACCCCCGCCGACCCGAACTCTGCGGCAGGAACAGCGCCGGCGGCCGGCACAATTCCTGCCGCTGACTTCGAAGCTGCGGTCAGTGGCAGGAACAGTGACGGGGGCCGGCACAATTCCTGCCGCTGAGTGCCGGGGGGCTGGATCGAGGGTGGCGGTCAGTGGCGCCATACGCCGAACTCCTTCGTGCCCTGCACGACGTTGCTGTGGGCCGCCGACAGGGCGATGCCGAGCACGGTGCGGCTGTCGCCCGGGTGGATGATGCCGTCGTCCCACATCCGCCCGGTCGAGTACAGCGCCGACTCCTCGTGGGCGATCTTGGCCTCGAGCGCGGCCTTCTGGCCCTGGAGCACCTCCTCGTCGACCTCCACCCCGCGGCCGGCGGCGGCGTTGCGGGCGATGATGTCCATCACCCCCGCGAGCTGCTTCCCACCCATCACGGCGATCTTGTGGTTCGGCCACGAGAACACGAACCGCGGGTTGTAGGCCCGCCCGGCCATGCCGTAGTTGCCGGCGCCGTAGGACGCACCGACCATCAGGTTGAAGTGCGGCACCTCGCTGTTCGACACGGCGTTGACGAGCTTGGCGCCGTTACGGATGATGCCGCCCCGCTCGGCCTTCGAGCCGACCATGAAGCCGGTGATGTTGTGGAGGAAGATCAGCGGCGTCGACGTGCGGTTGCACAGCTGGATGAACTGGGCGCCCTTGGCCGCCTCCTCCGAGAACAAGATGCCGTTGTTGCCGACCAGGCCGACCGGAAAGCCGTGGATCGAGCCCCACCCGCACACCAGCTTGTCGCCGTACAGAGGCTTGAACTCCTCAAACCGGCTGCCGTCGAGAATGCGCGCGTACACCTCGTGGATGTCGAACGGGATGCGCAGGTCGGCCTGCGCGCAGCCGATCAGCTCGGCCGGGTCGTACAGCGGCGGGTCGGCCGGCTCGGTGGGGCCCGGGCCAAGCTTGCGCCACCCCAGGTGGGCGACGACGTCGCGGGCGATTCGCAGGGCGTCCATCTCGTCGACCGCGAGGTAGTCGGACAGGCCCGACACGCGGCTGTGCATCTCGGCCCCGCCAAGCGTCTCCTCGTCGACGATCTCGTCGATCGCCATCTTCACCAATGGCGGCCCGCCCAGGTAGGCAGTGCCGCGGTTCTTCACGAAGATCGTGTAGTCACTCATACCCGGCACGTAGGCCCCACCTGCCGTGGCCGGGCCGAAACCGACCGTGATGGTGGGGATGCCGAGCTTCGACAGCTGGGTGAGGTTGCGGAACGACTCGCCGCCGGGCACGAAGATGTCGGCCTGGTTGGGCAAGTCGGCGCCGGCCGACTCGTTGAGGTTGATGACCGGCAGCCGGTTGCGGCGGGCGATGTCGTGGAAGTGGGCGGTCTTGATGATGGTGCGCGGGTTCATCGACCCGCCCCGGTACGTCATGTCGATCGCGTTGATCGCGCACTCGACACCGCTCACCACGCCGATCGCGTTGACCGTGCCGCACCCGATCGGGAACTCGCTGCCCCACCCGGCCAAGGCGTGCAGCTCAAGGATCGGTGTGTCGGGGTCGACCAGTTGCTCGATCCGCTCGCGGGCGAGCATCTTGCCGCGCTGGCGGTGCCGGTCGACATAGCGCTGCCCACCGATCGACGGCACCGACGCCATCAACTCGGCGACCTGCTCCCACAGCCCCTGCATCTGGGCGAGGTTGGCCCGATAGTCGTCCGAGCGCGTGTCGAGTTTCGAGCGCAGCACGGTCCCCACGAACGCCACGCTACGTCGCGGTACCAATCTGAGTCAATCGGTACCGTCCTGGTGACTCGACAACCGGCGCTGTCGCGGCCACACTGCGTGACATGGCGGTTCCCCCCGTAACCCCTTGGCCGCGCGTGGCAATCGTGCTCGGCGCCGTCGTGGCGTCGACTGTGCTGCCGGCCTGCGCCGCCACCGACGGCGACCCGGCGATGGCCGAGGACGCGTTCCGCACGGTCGCGATCGGCTTGTGCGGCGAACTGATCGACGCCCGCGAACCCGCCGTGTGGCAGGCCGGTACCGAGGCCTCGCTCCGCGTCCTGGAGCTGTCGGTGACCCGCCAGGAGCCGGCGCTCGATGAGGTCGAGGATCTCACCGCCGCGCTCACGCTGTACCGCGACGACCTGCTGCTCTCGGTCGATGCACTCGGGGGGCTGGAACCGCCCGACGACCTGATCGCCGACTGGCAGACCGTGATCGGTTCGGGGGCCAACGCGGTCGCCACCGTCGAGGCGCGGCTCGCCGCGGTGACCGAACGCACCGTTGCCTCGTCCGACCTCACCGCGGAGTTCGACGACGTCGAAGCGGTCGGTTCGGCGCTCGAAGCGCTGGCGCTGGTGAACCGCGACTGCGCGAGCGTGTTCCGCGAGTTCGGACCGGCCGAAGGGTTCGAGGACTTCGTCACCCGGGCTGCCGGCGCGTGCACGTTGGTAGTCGAGCGCCGGCTTACGAACGGCTACGACGACGACGCCGATGCCGCGCTCGACACGTTCGCAACTGTGCTCGACGGCGCGCCGGTCGAAGCCACCCCCGAGCTGATCGAAACGCTCGAACGGCTGGCCACCGAATGGCACACCACCCACGGCCAGTTCGCCGCGCTCGACCCGGAGATGTCGCCGGCCCCCACGGAGTGGCAACGCACGATCGACTACGCCACCCAACGGGCGACGCTGTTCGAGGCACGCGCGGCCGCCGTGTCGTCCGGCGACCCGGCCAAGATCGAGACCGCCTTCACGCTCGACCCGTCACTCGAACCGGGCCTAGGTGACCTGGCCGCGCTCGGCCTCGCCGGCCGCGACTGCCGAGCCATCCGCGCCTGACACCGGTTGCCGACCAGGTGGTTTCGACAAGCTCAACCACCGGGAGCGCACGCCGGCCAGGTGGTTGAGCTTGTCGAAACCACCGGGACGCGCGCTGGCTTGGCGTGGCAGGCTGCACGGCATGGCCGCCTTGACCCAGCGTTCCACCCACGAACTCGACGGGCTGCTCGACGACGTTCGCTCGGCTCCCGCCGACGCCGGTGAGGTGCAGCTGATCGTCGCCCGGCCTGGCGTCGGCGAACGCGAGGCGCTCGACACCGCCGACCTCGACACGGCGATCGGCTTGGTGGGCGACAACTGGTTCGTCCGTGGCAGCTCATCGACAACCGACGGCACTGCCCACCCCGAGGCGCAGCTCACGATCATGAATGCCCGCGCCGCCGACGCGGTCGCCGGCGGCCGCGCCAACTGGGCGTTGGCCGGCGACCAGATCTACGCCGATCTCGACATCTCCCACGAGAACCTGCCGGCCGGCACGCGCCTGCGGGTCGGCACCGCGGTGGTCGAGGTATCGGTCAAGCCGCACACGGGGTGTGCCAAGTTCACACAGCGCTTCGGCCTCGACGCGATGCGTTGGGTCAACAGCCCCGACGGCAAGCAGCTGCGCCTGCGCGGTGTGAACTGCCGAGTCGTCGAACCAGGCCGGGTCACGCTCGGCGACCCGATCACCAAGCTGTAACTCCCCCACGCCCGGTGGCAACGACCGGCTCAACCAGCTTGGCCACTCAGGCGCCGCGGTGGCGTTCGATGCGGTCGGCGCCGGGGTCGATGCCGGGGAGTTGTTGCTCGAACCGGCCCACGTGGGTGGCGGCCAGGGCGGCGACGATCGCCTCCACGTCGGTCCAGGTTTCGGCCCGCGGCCCGTCGAGGCCGCGGTTGTACGGCTGGTCGAACACGATCACGGTGTTGCCGGCCGCGCGTAGGGCGGCGATGTTGTGGGCCGCGTCGTCGACGTAGGCGTCGGCTTCCACCTGGGGTTTGGCGCCGAGGAAGCACAGGTCGCGGTACGGGATGCGGTGCAGGTCGAGCCACGCGGCGGTGTCGCCGATCGCCTTGGCGTGGCCCCAGTGCACGTACAGGCGGTGGGTGATGATGCGGATCCAGATGCCGGCGTCCGACAGCCGCCACAGCGCCTCGGCAGCACCGGGCATCACCGGCATGGTGGCGAACATGTCGTGCTCCATCACGGCGATGCGGTGGTAGTGCGCGTACTGGTCGTCGTCGAGGCCCCATTCGTGGAAGTCCCACGAACGCTCGAGCGGCAACGACTCGGGGTCGACGCCGCGCAACTCGGCGAAGATCTCGCGGAACCGGTGGGTGTGGTCGCCGACCACACCGTCGAGGTCGACGCCGAGGATGAAGTCGGGTCGCGGAGCCATCGGCTCAGGCTACGGGGCCAGGGCGTCGGGAAGTTCGGGGGTTGGGTCGACCCGGCGCCCGCGCGAGGTACCTCCCGGACCGGCGACGATCCTCCGGCGGACCGCTCCCGACACGATGTCGACGGCGATCGTTCCGACCACCACGACGATCAACGCGAGCCCGGCAGTGCCGTACTCCTTGAACCTGATCGCCTCGGTGAGGTCGGTGCCGATGCCACCCGCACCGACGACGCCGAGGACGGCCGAGGCGCGGATGTTGATCTCGAAGCGGTACAGCATGAACGACGTCAGCTCGGGCGCGACCTGAGGGACGACCGCCCAGCGCAAGCGCTGGATGCGGCTCGCCCCGACCGCGTCGGCAGCCTCGATCGGCCCGCGATCGATGCCCTCGACGATCTCGTAGCAGAGCTTGCCGAGGCTGCCGATCGAGTGGATGCCGATCGCCAGTACGCCGGCCATCGGGTGCAACCCGAAGACGGGGATGAACACCATCGCCAAGACGATCTCGGGCACCGCGCGGATCACGTTGAAGAACTGCCGGGTGATCCACGCGACCGGCCGACCGACCAAGTTCTCGGCTGCCAAGAACGCCAGTGGCAGGGCGAACACAGCGCCGATCAACGTGCCGATCCAGGCCATCGAGATCGACGCCCACATCTGGCCCAACAGGTGCCCCAGCTTGTCCCACTCGAGGTCGCTGAACATCGTGCGCGCCAGGCGGAACATCCGCTCGGGCGCGGCGGCGAGGCGACCCCACTTGATGTCGAGCGACCACCACGACCACACCACCGCGGCGACGACCACCGTCGACAGGCCCAACCGGAACGTGTCGAGCGCTTTCGACGGCAGCTCGACTCGGGCCCCGGCAGGCCGCTGCGTGGAGGCCGACGAACTCACACCAGCCTCCGGCGGATGGCGACCGAGAGGCGCTCGACCACGAACACCACCAGGAAGAACATCACGACCAGGCCCCACATCTGTTCGTACGCCTCGAGCCGGCCGCGTTCACGGAAGAAGTTGAGCCGTTGGCCGATGCCGCCGGCCCCGACGAACCCGAGCACCACCGAGGCTCTCAGGTTGAGTTCGAACGAGTAGAGCGCGAACGAGCTGAACGCCGGCAGGATCTGCGGCACGATCGCCGTGCGCAGCATCTGTGTGTGCCCCGCCCCAGCCGCGTTGGCAGCCTCGACCGGGCCGAGGTCGATGCCATCGAGCGTGTCCGCGGTGAGCTTGCTCATCACCGCACACGAGAAGAAGGTCAGGGCCAGAAAGCCCGGGAGTGCGCCGATGCCCACGCCGAGCACGAACAACCCGGCCCACAGCAGGTCGGGGAACGCGCGGATCACGTTGTTGAAGGCGCGCAGGATCATCCTGGGGATGCGGTAGGGGTTGCCGATCCGGGTCGACCACAGCGACAGCGGCAACGCCAGCAAGATCCCACCCAGCGTGCCCAACACAGCGAGGTAGAGCGTCTCGAGGAACGCGTTGCGCGAGCGTTGCGAGAACATCTCGCCCCAGCGGATGTTCTTGAGGCCACGGGCCACGGGGTTCGGCCGGGTGAAGACGTCACCGAACGCGCCCAACGAGAAGCCGACCTTGGCGGCCGCGAACACCGAGAACGCCAGCACGGCGACGCCGAGCGCAATCGCGAACCGCGAGCGCGGCGGACGGGGTGGCACTTGGACGGGAGCTGTCACCGGACTAGAGCGCAGCCTGCTTGGCCATCGTGTCGTCGGCGGTCAGGCTGCGTCCGTAGATGTCGCGGAAGACGTTCTCGTCGGCCGCCTCGCCGGGCCCGTCGAATACCAGCTCGCCGGCCCGCAGGCCGATGATCCGGTCGGCGTAGGCGGTAGCGAGGTCGAGGAAGTGCAGGTTGACGATCGTGGTGATGCCGAGCTCGCGGCTGATCTGCTGGAGGTACTTCATCACGACGTGGCTGGTGGGCGGGTCGAGCGAGGCGACCGGCTCGTCGGCCAGCACGATCGTGGGTTCTTGGGCGAGTGCACGGGCGATACCGACCCGCTGGCGCTGGCCGCCCGACAGGTTCGATGCGCGCACGTGGGCTTTGTCGAGGATCTCGACGCGTTGGAGCGCGCGGGCCGCGATCTGCACGTCGGCCTCGGGATACAGCCCGAGCAGCGTGCGCCAGGTGGGCACCTCGTGGAGCCGGCCCATCAGCACGTTCTTCAGCACGGTGGTGCGGTCGACCAGGTTGAACCCCTGGAAGATCATGCCGATCTCGCCGCGCAGGGCGCGCATGCCCTTGCGGTTGAGCGAGCGGACGTCGTGCCCGTTCACGGTCAGCTGGCCGTCGGTGAGCGGCACGAGCCCGTTGATCGCCCGGATCAGCGTCGACTTGCCAGCCCCCGACAGGCCGACGATGACGACGAACTCGCCGTCGCCGATTTCGAGGTCGAGCCCCTTCATTGCCGACACGCCACCGCGATAGGTGACCGAGGCGTTCTCGAATCGAATCATGTGGAGTGTGTAGCCGATGCGGGCCGCGCCGCAGCGCAAGCCCGCACCGGCTACCCGTTACGTCGGGTCAGCTGAGCAGGAAGCTCAGCTGCTCCTCGAGGTCGCGGATGATGTCGTAGCTGCCGGCCGGCACAGGCACGAACTCGTTGATCTCGTACAGCTCGTCGAGGAGGGCGGCGCCCTCCTCGGTGGCCGAGATGTCGATGAACGCCTGCGTGATCGCGGCCTTCAGGTCGTCGGGCAGGTCGCCGGCGACGGCGAAGCCGTCGTTCGGGATCGGGGCCGACCAGCCGAACACCACGACCTGCTCACCCACGTCGGGCACCGTCTCGGCGAGTTGGCCACGGGCGTCGTTGAACGACACACCGACGTCGGCGTCACCGTCGTACACGGCCTGCACAGCCGAGTCGTGGCCACCGGCGAACACCGACGTGATGCCGGTCTCGGGGTCGACGCCGGCATCGAGCAGGCCGAGCGCCGGCACGAGATAGCCCGACGTGGAACCCTGGCTGACGAAGGCGACGGTCTTGCCCTCGACGTTAGCGAGCGCGTCGAGCCCGACGGGGCCTTGGGCCGGGTCGGTGGCCTGGTCGACACCGTTGCAGAACAACCAGCCGTTGTCGTTGGCGACGGGCTCGTCGGCACAGAACGTGTCGGGGTCGTTGGTGAACCACTGGGTGACGTACTGGCCGAAGCCGAAGCGCACCGACTGGAGGATCAGGTCGGCCCCGGCCTCGTCCTCGGCGAGCACCATCTGCGACGGGCCAAGCCCGCCGGCGATGTGCGCCTGGCCCGACTGGAGGGCCACGATCACACCGGCATAGTCGGACGGCACGAGCGCCTCGATCTCGATGCCACCGAGCGCCTCCGAGAGGAGCGCGGCGAGCGGCTCGGCACTGTCGATCAAGCCGCCGGCCTCTTGCGAGGGCGTCAACGTGAACACCAACTTGTCCGGCCAGTCCTCCCCAGACGGGGCCGGTGCTTCGGTGGTGGGCGCCTCGGTGCTCGGAGCCTCGGTGTCGGGCGCCTCGGTGGTGGGCGCCTCGGTGTCGGGTGCTTCGGTGGTGGGTGACTCGGTAACCGGCGCCTGGGTGGTGCCGGTGTCATCGTCGTCGCCTCCGCAGGCGGCCAGTGCCAACGCACCGACCGACAGCGCGGCGATCATCGCTCGTCGCTTCATGTGTTCACGTTTCCTTTGCTGTTGATGGGCTGCGGGGGCAACCCGACTCAGTCGGCACGACGATAACCGAATGCGCCGACCCGCCTGCCACGACGCCGATTCCGACCGACCGGGTGGCGAGATGTGGAACACTGCCCACCGTGGGGACGGGAGTCATCGTCACAGCGCTGGTGCTGATCGCCCTGGCCGGTGGTGGGGCGGTGGCCGTTCAGCGCTCTCGACGGGCGTTCAAGCTCGCCGGAAGCGACCGCGACCCCACCCCCGACCCGCGCGCCGAGGCGGCCGCACGCAACGCCGCCGTGCGACTCACCAGCGGTGCTCTACGCGAACTGCCGGTGCCGATGTGGCGGGTCGTCTACGAGATCGGCGCCGGTCGGCTGACGGGTACCGAGCACGTGCTGGTCGGCCCGCCGGGCGTGTTCGCCGTCACCACCACGATCGATCCGCTGCCCGGCGAGGCGGCCGGCGACCCCGACCCGGTCGCGGTGGCCCGGGCGGCGATGACACGCGGCGGCCTCGACGACGCGCTCGCCGCGGTACAGATGTCGAGCACCGGGTTGCTGGCCGTGCACTGGGGCGGAGCGCCGGCCGGGTCGGCCCCCACCTGCGCCGGCGTGCACGGAGTGACCCACGTCGACGGCCGGCGCCTCGCCGCCTGGGCCACCTCGCTCTCCGAGGCCACGCTCACCCCCGCCCAGGTCGACCTGGCCTGGCAAACCGTCGTCCGCAGCATCGGCCGCCCCGACCCTCTCCCCTGAGTTGCGTCAGCGGTCAGACGGATAGGTCGTCACCCCCGGTCGACGAGTGGCGCACCGACGGCCCGCGCACCAATGGTCTCGATACACCGGCTGCGCCGGCACTCGACCACCGGGCGAGTTGCGTCAGCGGAAGAGGTCTTTGGTGGTGTCGCGGAGCACTGGGGCCATCGTGGCGGTGTCGTCGGGGGCCCAGGCGTAGCCGCGCACCACGGCCACGGGTACCCGGCTGGTGTTGCCCTTGACGAGTTCGGCAGCGCTCGCCAACTCGTCGGCGACGCACAGTTCCTGCACGCGGTACTCGTGGCCGTGCGGGTCGTGCTCGCCGATGTAGCTGCGCAGCGGGGCGATGCCGGCGACACCGATCGCCACGTCGGTCTGGCCCTCGCGCCAGGGCCGCCCGAACGTGTCGGTGACCACCACTGCCACATCGACGCCCGCCGCGGCAAAGCCGGCCCGGGCCAGCCGCGCCGACGCGTCAGGGTCGACCGGCAACGTCAGCACCCGGCCCGAGCCGCCGCTCGACGATTGGTCCACCCCCGCGTTGGCGCACACGAAGCCGTGCCGGGTCTCGGTGATCAACACCGGGCCGACCTGGCGGACGACCCGGCGCGACTCGCGCAGCACCACCTCGACCACGCGGGGGTCCTTGTCCCACTGTGGCGCCCAGGTTCGGGCGAACTCCGACGGCTCGACGTCGGCCAACTCGACCTGGCAGCCCTCGGCCTTCGACACGATCTTCGACGTGATCACCACGATGTCGCCGTCGGCGAGCGCGAACGCCCCGGCGATCAACTCGGCCAAGTCGTCGCCCGGCTCGATCTCGGGCAGCCCCTCGACCGGGAACACCTGCAGCGCATTCGGCACGCCGGCACGCTAGTGGTCAAACTGGGCGGGTGACCGCGCCAGCAGATGTGCCGTTCGTCTCGGAGACCTTCGACCCCGATGCCTGGCAAGCCGTGCCGGGGTTCGACTTCACCGACATCACCTACCACCGCGGGCGCACCGTGCCGGCCGTGCGGATCGCCTTCAACCGACCCGAGGTGCGCAACGCGTTCCGGCCGCACACGGTCGACGAGCTGTACACCGCGCTCGACCACGCGCGCATGTCGTCCGATGTCGGGTGCGTGCTGCTCACCGGCAACGGCCCGTCGCCCAAAGACGGTGGCTGGGCGTTCTGCTCGGGCGGCGACCAGCGCATCCGCGGCAAGGACGGCTACAAGTACGCCGAAGGGGTCGACGCGGCGTCGATCGACCCGGCCCGCTCGGGGCGCCTGCACATCCTCGAGGTGCAGCGTCTGATCCGGTTCATGCCCAAGGTGGTGATCGCGGTGGTGAACGGGTGGGCCGCCGGTGGCGGGCACAGCCTGCACGTCGTGTGCGACCTCACCCTGGCGAGCGCCGAGCACGGCAAGTTCAAGCAGACCGACGCCGACGTCGCCTCGTTCGACGCCGGCTTCGGCTCGGCCTACCTCGCCCGCTTCGTCGGCCAGAAGTTCGCTCGCGAGATCTTCTTCCTCGGTCGCGAGTACTCGGCCGAGCAGATGCACGCTATGGGCGGCGTCAACGCGGTGGTGCCGCACGTCGAGCTGGAGGGCACCGCGCTCGAGTGGGCGGCCGAGATCTGCGCCAAGTCGCCGACCGCCCAGCGCATGCTGAAGTACGCGTTCAACATGATCGACGACGGCCTGGTGGGCCAGCAGATCTTCGCCGGCGAGACCACCCGCCTCGCCTATGGCACCGACGAGGCCGCCGAGGGCCGCGACGCGTTCCTCGAAAAGCGCCCCCCCGACTGGTCGCCGTTCCCCTACTACTACTAGGGGCGCATACTGGCCCGATGGTCGATGCCCGCGAGTTCCAGCGCACTGGGGCGCCGGCGACGCTGACCGAGTTGCTCGCGCTCGACGGCGTGCGTGAAGAGCTGATCGTCGCGCCCGGGTCGCGGGTTGGGTTCATGGCCTTGCATGGCGGCCACCTCGAGGCCGCCACCGACCGGATCGTGCTCGCCGCGGCAGCCCAGGCCGGTGCCTCGGCTTACGTGGTGCACCACCCCGAGGGGCTCGACCGTCACCTGCCCTCGGTGCGGTACCGGCCCGACGAATCGGCGGCCCTGAGCGAGTTCGTCGAGCACGTCGACGTGGTCGTGTCGCTGCACGGATACGGGCGCGAGGGATGGTGGACGACGGTGCTCGTGGGCGGCGCCGACCGCGCTCTCGCCCACCACCTGGCCGCCCATCTCGGCCCGCGGTTGCCCGGCTACGACCTGGTGACCGACCTCGAACAGATCCCCACCAACCTGCGCGGGCTGAGCGATGCCAACCCGGTCAACGCCACGTGCGGAGGTGGCGTGCAACTCGAACTGCCGCCGCGGGTCCGCGGTATTTCGCCGCTCAGCCCGCCCGCCGACGCCGACGGCTGGTCGCCGCCCACCAGGGCGCTGGTCGACGGGTTGGCCGACTTTGCCCACCAACTCGATCATCCCGATGTTGCTCGACATTGACGACCCTGCCGATCCGCGGCTGGCGCCGTTCCGCCTCCACGAGCGCGGGCTGGCCAACCGCGCCGCCAAGCGCGACGACACCGGTGCCGGGCTGTTCCTCGCCGAGGGCGACCTGGTGGTCGAGCGTGCGCTCGACGCCGGCTGTGTTCCCGTGCTGGCGCTGGCCGACGGGGCGCGCCTGCCGAGCGTGGCAGGGCGGCTCGCCACGCAGATCGACGTGTTCGTGGGTGGCGAGGCGATGCGCCGGCACGTCACCGGGCTGGGAATGCCGCAGCCGGTGATCGCCCTGTTCCAACGCCCGCCACGCCCGACACCGGCCGAGCTGACCTCCCGCGCCCAACGGCTGGTCGTGGTGGAGGGGGTCGACAACCCGGCCAACATCGGCGGCATCGTCCGCAACGCGGCCGGGCTCGGCTGGGACGGCCTGCTGCTCGACCACACCAGCGCCGACCCGCTCCACCGGCGTTCGCTGCGGGTGGCGATGGGCACCGCGTTCGCGCTCCCCCACGCCCGTACCCGCGACCTGGTCGGGGTGCTGGCCGGGTTGGTGGGCATCGAGCTGTTCGCACTGACCCCCGACACGGCCGCGGTCGACATCCGCGACATCCGGCCAGGCGGCCGGCGGGCGGTGCTGATCGGCTCGGAACGGGCCGGCCTCAGCGACGCGGTGCTCGCCACGGCAACGCCCGTGCGGATCGCGATGTCGCCCGGCGTCGACAGCCTCAACGCCGCAGCCGCCACCGCCATCGCCTGCTTCGCCCTGGCGTGAACCGTTGGTCGAGGTCGTCTCGATACAACGGAGGGGCGGCTACGCCGCGAGTGCGCCACTCGACGACCGGGTGTCGCTCCGGTGGTCGAGCGCGGGTCGTCTCGACACCGGACGCACCTCGACGACCGGGGCGCTGACGGTGGTCGAGTGCGGGTCGTCTCGACACCGAACGCACCTTGACGACCGGGTGTCGCTCCGGTGGTCGAGTGCCAGGTCGTCCCAACACCGAACACACCTCGACAACCGGGACGCTGACGGTGGTCGAGTGCCGGGCTCTGCCAGGCGTATCGAGACCTGGTGCGCGACGCGCTACTTGCGGCGGCGGCGGGTGCGGGTGCGTGACGTGCTGTGGCTGGGTTCCCAGCGGAACTTGGTGACCGCCAGCAGCACGCCGATCACGCCCCACACGGCGACCACGCCGAGCTTGTCCCAACTCCACGCGGGCGCGTCGGGGAGCGGGTTGAGCGTGTTCTGGAAGGCGTTGACGAACGGCTTCAACGGCAGCCAGTCGGCGACCTGCAGCCACGCCGGACGCTCGTGGTCCATCGGCACGAACGTGTCGGAGATGAACGCCAGCGGCAGGATCGTCGCGTTGGCGACGGCCGGCGCGCTGTCCTGGTTCGGCACCAGCGCGGCCACGCCCATGCCGAGCGCAGCGAACGAACCGACGCCGACCAGGAACGTCACCGCCAACGCCGGCATGCGGTTCGCCACGATGTCGAGGTCGTAGAACACCACGCCGAGCAGCAGCTGCAGCAGTACGCCGACGGCGGCGACGACGACCGCCGCGGCGATCCACCCGGCCAGGTACACGCCGGTGGGGATCGGCGTCGAACGCCACCGCTTGAGGGTTCCCGTGTCGCGCCGAATGGGCACGACGTTGACGAGGTTCGTGTAGGTGGCCGACACCGCCGTGAAGGCGGCCAGCCCGCCCGTGTAGTACTGGCCCACGGGCCACGCCCCGTACGGGCTGTCGACGGTGTCGCCACCGAACAGGGCGTTGAACAGCACCAGCATCAGCAGCGGTAGGACGAGCGTGAAGAACATGCCGACCGGGCTGCGCACAGCCGTCAGCAGCTGATAGCGGACCTGTTGGGCGAACAGCGGCGCCGCGGGCGGCAGGCTCACGGCTGCTCCTCGTCGATCTGTCCGGCGGCTTGCTCGCCCGACAGGCGGAGGAACACGTCTTCGAGCGTCGGCCGGCGCACCGTCAACGCCTCCAGCTCCACGTCGTGGCGAGCCGCCCCACCGGTGATCGCCGCCAGCACCCGGGTCGGCTCGGCGGTGTCGATCGTGACCGTGCCGTCGTCGGCGACCACCGCCCCCGGCGGAAGCGCCAGGTCGTCGAGCGCCACGCCGGGCGGGCGGCGAAACGTGATGGTGGCCTCAGGCACCCGGGCACGCAACTGCTCGGGCGTGCCCTCGGCGACCAGCTGCCCGGCGGCCATCACGCCGACACGGTGGGCGAGCTGTTCGGCTTCGTCCATGTAGTGGGTAGTGAGCAGCACGGTCATCCCGCCGTCGCACAGGTGCCGCACGAGCTCCCACGCCTGGCGCCGGGCGGCCGGGTCGAACCCGGTGGTGGGCTCGTCGAGGAACAGCAGGTCGGGCGAGCCGATGATGCCGAGGGCCAGGTCGAGGCGCCGCTGCTGGCCCCCCGACAGGGTGCCGATCCGTACGTCCGACTTGCCGGCCAACCCGACCAGGTCGAGCAGTTCGCCGACCGACCGCGGGCGCGAGTACACGCTGCCGTAAAACCGCAGCGCTTCGCCCACGGTCAGCGCCCGCTCGATCGACGACGCCTGGAGCACGATGCCGATCCGGTCGCGCAGCTCGCGCCCGGCGGTGGCCGGGTCGTGCCCGAGCACGCGTACGTGGCCGGACGCTGCGTGGCGATGCCCTTCGAGCACTTCGACGGTCGACGTCTTGCCGGCGCCGTTGTGACCCAGCAGGGCGTACACCTCGCCGGCGGCGACATCGAGCGCGATGCCGCGCACGGCGTGCACGCCACCGCCATCTCGGCCGTACCGGACGTGCAGGTCGCGCACCGTCACCGGAGCGTCGGGCTGGGGTGTCATCTCGGGTAGCTCGCCGACGTGATCGGTAGGCCGGTGTCGTTGCGCAGGTGCTCGGCGGCCGGCACGAAGTACTCCATCAGCTCGGCCGCGACCGCCGGGTCGGTGCACGTGCGCTCGACCGCCGCACGCATGTGGGCGAGCCAACGGTCGCGTTCGGCCGGGCCGACGTGGAACGGGAAGTGCCGCATCCGCAGACGCGGGTGTCCGCGCTCGTCGGAGTAGGTGGTGGGCCCGCCCCAGTACTGCACCAGGAACAGCGTCAACCGGTGCCTGGCGCCCGTGAAGTCGGGGTACTCGGGGTACAGCGGGGCGAGCAGCTCGTCGGTGGCTACGCCCTCGTAGAACGCATCGACCAACCGTTCGAAGAACGGGTCACCGCCGACCCGCTCGTACAGGGGAGCCTCCACGCCCCTGGAGGCTAGGGGGAGGCGAGGGGTTCAGACCGCCGGGTTGAACTTGCGGTAGTCGACCAGCTCGTCGCGCTTGACGACGAAGGGGGTCGAGCCGTCGCAGGCGTCGAGGATGATCGCGGTGTCGGTGGCGAGCAGCACGAGTGCGCTGATCACGGAGTCGTCGTGCACGAGTTCAAGCACGTCGCCCGATTCGATCCGGTCGTTGAGGAGGGTGGTCATCTTGATCTTGCCGTCTTCTTCGTTCAGTGTGCGGGCCCCGTGCCCGCCGATTGCATCGGTTGCAACCATTGCCAGCTTGAATCATTCCTGACACGAATCACACGAACCAGTCAGAAACGTGTGAAATTCGTCACTCGAAGTCGGGTTCCACCCACCCCGGGAACACGTCGGGCAGTCCGTCCGACACCAGGTCGGTGAACGTCGCCGGGCGCTTGTCGAGGAACGCCGTGACGCCCTCGCGGGCGTCGGCACTGCGGCCGCGTTCGAGGATCGCCCGGCTGTCGGCGCGGTGGGCCTCCATCGGGTGCGCGGCACCGAGCATCCGCCACATCATCTGCCGTGTCAGCGCCACCGACACGGGCGCCGAATGGTCGGCGATCTCGGCCGCCAGCGCGCGCGCCGCGGGCAGCAGGTCGGCGGGTTCGTGCACACTGCGCACCAGCCCACCGGCGAGCGCTTCGTAGGCGTTGAACAGGCGGCCCGAGTACGACCATTCGAGCGCCCGGCTGATGCCCACGACGCGCGGCAGGAACCAGGTCGACGCTGCCTCGGGCACGATCCCGCGGCGGGCGAACACGAACCCGAAACGGGCCGTGGTGGCGGCCAGGCGGACGTCCATCGGCAATGTCATCGTCACCCCGATGCCCACCGCGGCGCCGTTGATCGCGCCGATGACCGGCTTGCGACTGGCGTAGATCCGCAGCGCCGCCATGCCACCGCCGTCGCGGGGCACCCCGGCCTTGGTCTGCACGTCGCTGCCACCGGCGGCGAACGTCTCGCCGCCGAGCGCCAGGTCGGCGCCCGCGCAGAACGCCCGCGCGCCGTGCCCGGTGACGATCACGGCGCGCACACCGTCGTCGGCGTCGGCACGGTCGAAGGCGGCGATGATCTCGTACATCATCTGCCCGGTGAAGGCGTTCATCGCTTCGGGCCGGTACAGCTCGACGGTGGCGACGTGGTCGGCGACGTCGTAGCGGATCTGTTCGAACTTGTCCATCGGGGTTCCTTCGCCGGGTCAGCCGCGCAACACGGTCTGGGTCTGGGTGGTCTTGCCGACCAGCCGGTCGGTGGCGGCCGGGCCGGCGCGCAGCTCGGTCTCGATCACGATCGTCGAGCGGCCGACGTGCAGCGGCGTGGCCGTGGCGACCACCGTGCCCTCACGGACGGCGCCGAGGAAGTTGGTCTTCGACTCGATCGTCGACGTACCAGTCGCGCCCTCGGGCAGGTTCAAGAACGCGCAGGCACCGCCGGCTGCGTCGGCGAGCGCCATCAGCGCCCCGCCGTGCAGCAGGCCGGCGGTGGTGCACAGCTCGGCACGCCAGTCGAGCGACAGCACGACCCGCGCGGCGCTGGCTTCGGTGGCGGTGATGCCCAGCGTGGCGCACAGCGGCATCGACGCCTGGATGAACTCGGTGGTGGCTGCGTCGGAAGCGTTGTCAGCGTTCGGGTCGGGCATGCCCGGAGGTTGGCACGCCGTGCGTCAGCGGCGCGAGTCGAGCCACTCCTCGATCGACGAGCGCAGCCACAGGCGTGGGCGCCCGCGACCGAGGTCGACGACGGGACGCGGCATCGAGCCGTAGCGTCGCTGGTAGAGGCTCACACTGTTGGGGTGTGCCAGCCCGAGCAACGCGGCGAGTTCGCGCGAGTCGATCAGGTCCTCGGTGTTCACCATCGGCGCCACGTGCGCCAGCGTAGCCCGCCCGCATCAGGCCGACCCGTCTCCACGCGTAGACACTTCATGTTCACACCCGTAGACTCCGCCCGATGCCACCCAGCCTGACGATGCCGGACCGGACACTGCCGAACCGAGCTCTGATGGCCAACGACCGGTGCTGGTGTGGCAGCGGTAGCAAGCACAAGCGTTGCCACAGCGACGCCCGCGCCCTGCGGCGGCCAGCCGTCACGCTCGGGCAGGTCTCACCGGTGCGCCCGGTGCCGGGGAACATCGCCCGGCCCGACTACGTCGTCGACGGCAAGCTGCCGGCCGGCCGCTCGTTGCAGATCCAGTCGCCCGACGGCCTCGCCCGGATGCGTCACGCCGGGGCCGTCGCGGCCGAGGTGCTGACACGAGCGTGCGCGGCCGCCGCGCCTGGGGTCACCACCGACGAACTCGACGCGGTGGCCCACGCCACCTACGTCGAGCTGGGCGCGTACCCGAGCACGCTCGGCTACCACGGCTTCCCGAAGTCGATCTGCACGTCGGTCAACGGGGTGTTGTGCCATGGCATCCCCGACGACCGGCCACTCGCCGACGGCGACATCGTCAACATCGACGTCACCGCGTTCGTCGATGGTGTCCACGGCGACACCTCGGCGATGGTGTGCGTGGGCGCGGTGTCACCGGTGCTGCGCGATCTGGTCGAGACCACCCGCGAGGCCACGCTGCGCGGCATCGCCGCGATCCGGCCCGGCCAGCCGCTGCAATGGGTGGCCGAGGCAATCGAGCCGTTCGCCCGCTCGCGCGGGTACGGCGTGGTGCGCGAGTACGGCGGGCACGGCATCGGCACGACGTTCCACGCCGCGCCCCACGTGCACCACCACATCGTCCGCAGCGACCACGTCGTCGTGTGGCCCGGCATGACGTTCACGGTCGAGCCGATGCTCACCACCGGCACCACCCGCTTCGTCACCGCACCCGACGGCTGGACCGAGGTGATGGCCGACCACCTACCCACCGCCCAGTTCGAGCACACCGTCGTCGTCACCGAATCGGGCGCCGAGGTGCTCACCCTCACCGAAACAGGCGAGTCCCCCGCCGGCACCCTCGCCGACCTGCCTGCCGGCAGGTGAACTCCGACTGGGTAGGTGTGACACCGTAGGGAGATGGCCGACCTGGCGATCGACGGAACCGACCTCGTTGTCACATTGCAGCGCAACGAGAAGTTGTGGGGGTTCCTGTCCGACCTGCGAGTTCCCACCGGCTCCATCTCGGCGGTCGACGTCGTCCCCGACGGCCGCCGGGCCGCCCGAGGAATACGAGCACCCGGCCTGGGTGGACCCCAACGGCTGATCGGCACCTGGCGCGCCAGGGGCGACAAGCAGTACGTGTGTGTTCGCCGCAACCAACCTGCGGTCCGCGTCACCCTCGACGGCCAGCGCTACCGAACGGTCCTCATCGGCTCGGACGACGCCGACCGCATCGCCGCCCACGTCCGCGCAGCAGCCAACCTCTGACCAGGCTGATGGCGATCGTGTTCATCACCGGAATGTCGGCGACCGGCAAGTCGACAGTGCTTGCCGAACTCGCCCGTCGCGGACATCGCGTCGTCGACACCGACGATGCGGGCTGGACGCTCGACGCCATCGATGCCGACGGGCAGCCCGATCGGCGCTGGGACCCGGGGCGCATGGCCGCATTGATCGGATCGCACACCGGCACCGGGAACCTGTTCATCTCGGGCTGCGTGTCGAACCAGGGCGACTTCTATGGCGACTTCGACGCAGTCGTCCTGTTGTCGTGCCCGGAGGCGGTCATGTTGCAGCGGCTCGCCGGACGCGACACCAACCCGTTCGGGAAGTCCGACGACGACCGGCAACGCGTCCTCGACGACCTCGCCGTCGTCGAGCCGTTGCTGCGTCGACGCGCCACGGCCGAAATCGACACCCGCGCTCCGGTCGAACAAGTCGCCGACGCCATCCTCCGCGTCACCTGAGGGGCTCAGCGGATAGGCGACCGCCGCCAAGGTGGTTGAGCCCGTCGAAGCCACCAAGACCCACGACGACCGGTGGTAACGACCGGCTCAACCACTTGGTGCTGTTCTGCCTCTCCGCACATGTCCTGAGACTCGCTCCTGTCCTCCGGTTGTTCAGGAGCGGTCTTGCCAGGTGCAGATGCAGGCTTCGTTGCCCTCGGCGTCGGCGAGCACCCAGAACGCCCTCGCCCGAGCGTCGCTGACGAGGGTTCCACCGGCGGCGAGCGCGGCGGCGACGCGCTGCTCGGCCGTGTGGTGCGGCACGGTGATGTCGAAATGGATCCGGTTGCGCTGCGGGCGCGGGGCGTCCATCTGCTGGAACCACACGGCGGGGCCGCGCCCGAGCGGGTCGACCAGGTTGCCGCCCGAGTCGACGCGGTACGCCAGGGCCGCCTCCCAGAACGGCCGGACGGCATCGATGTCGAGCGCGTCGATCGCCAACTCGACCATCTGGGCGGCACCCGGTTCGGCGGTCAACCCACGCTCGGCCGCCAGTTCCGACACGGCGCGGGCGAGGTCGGCGTCGTGGGTGGTCAGGTCTTCGACGGCGTGGGTGGTGAGCCGCACGACCACCCGGTCGGGGTAGCGCACGTCGAGGTCGGGATGATGCTGGTGCGCCTCGGCCAACTCGGCGACCGCAGTCGCGAACTCGGTGGCCGCCGGGAACGACCCGGCCCGGAACGTGGCTTGGATCGACGCCAAGGCGTAGCGCCAGTCGTCGAGCCCGAGTGCATCGAACTCCGGAGCGGTCAGGGTCGTGTACTCGGCCATGCCACCAGCCAACCACGAACCAGGACCCCCGTCGACCTGTTGGTCACGCGACTCCTCGCGCACCACGGGTCTCGATACAACGGAGGGGCGGCTGCGCCGCGAGTGCGCCACTCGACCACCGGGGGCGAGGTCGGCGGGCGGGTCAGACGTCGAGGAACTTGGAGGCGGCAATACCGGAGCCGATCATGCCGACCAGCGCGCCGAAGGCGAGGATGAAGAACGAGACGGTCCAGTTGTAACCGTCGGTAACCACCAGCGCGGTCATACCCGACGACTCGGGGAAGTCCTGCACGCCCTGGGTCCAGCGCCAGTTGATGAACTGGAGCGAGCCGACCGCGATCACACCGCCGAGCAGGCCCTGGATCAGCCCTTCGAGCATGAACGGGATACGGATGAACCAGTCGGTGGCGCCGACCAACTTCATCACCTCGATCTCGCGCCGGCGGGCGAACATCGCCGTGCGGATGGTGTTCCAGATCAACAGGCCCGACGCGAACATCAGCGCGATCCAGAGACCGGTGGTGTACGTCGACACGAACCCCTGGAGTCGGGCGATCAGGTCGATCTGGTCCTCGGCGAGCACCACCGTCTCCACTTGCGGCAGCGACGCGTACGTGTCGCGGAGGCCGCGCAGCACGTCGACCTCGGCCGCCTCGGTGGGCACCACCTTGAACAGCGTGGGGATGTTGTTCTCGTTGAGCAGGTTGAGCGTGGTGGGGTCACCCGCCAACACCACCCGGGCCTCGTCCAGCGAGCACTGCACGTCGCAGTACTCGTAGCGCTCGATGGCCGTGCCCCGCTGCTGGTCGAGCACACCGGCGACGTAGTCGATCGTGTCCTGTTCGGCCTGGGGCACGACGAACACGAGCATCTCGACGCCGCCCTCCCACCGCTTGAGGAGGTTGTCGAAGCCGTGCTGGATCAACAGCGTGAGGCCGAAGATCAGCAACGAGACCGCGGCCGTGATGATCGCCGCCGCGGTGAGCGTGACGTTGCGCTGGAACGACGCCCAGGTTTCGCGCAGGGTGTAGGTGAGACGGGACAACATTGCTGGCTACCAGGCCTACTCGTAGACGCCGCGGGCCTGGTCGCGGACGATCACGCCGCGGTCGAGTTGGATGACGCGCTTGCGCATCGTGTTGACGATCCGCTGGTCGTGGGTGGCCATGACGACGGTGGTGCCGGTCTTGTTGATGCGGTCGAGCAGGCGCATGATGCCTTCGCCGGTGCCCGGGTCGAGGTTGCCGGTGGGCTCGTCGGCGAGCAGGATCAGCGGGCGGTTCACGAACGCCCGGGCCACCGACACGCGCTGCTGCTCGCCACCGGAGAGTTGGTGCGGGAAGCGTTCTTCCTTGCCGGCCAGGCCGACCAGGTCGAGCACGGCGGGCACCTGCTGGCGAATGACGTGCTTGGGCTTGCCGATCACCTCTTGGGCGAAGGCGACGTTCTCGAACACGGTCTTGTTAAGGAGCAGCTTGTAGTCCTGGAAGATGTTGCCGATGTTGCGGCGCAGGTGCGGCACCCGCGACGGCGGCATGTCGATGATGTTGCGGCCTGCCACCCACACGGCCCCGCGCTGGGGCCGCTCCTGGCGGTTGAGCAGGCGCAGCAGCGTGCTCTTGCCCGACCCCGACGGGCCGACGAGGAAGACGAACTCGCCCTTGGCGATGTCGAAGCTGGCGTCGTTGAGTGCGACGACTTCGGCCGAGTAGTTCTTGGTGACGTTCTCGAGACGGATCATGCGACGCCCTGCGACGGGCGAGCCAAAGCTACCGTCACGAAACGGTCATGTAGCGGCACACCGACCCCACCCCAGTTCGAGGTCGAGCGGGCGGGAGTGAACGTCAGGCGAAGATGTCGGCCGCCGTCACGGCGAGGCAGTTGGCGGGAACGTTCGTCAGTTGCTCACGGGCGCAGGCCACCCACACCGGGTGGGCGGCGAGCTGGAGCCGGGCTTCGACGGCCTTGCGCTGCATCTCGCCGACGAGCGTATGTGCCGATCGGCGGCGAGCCCACTTCGCCTCACCGATCACCGCGACCTCGCGGCGCCGGCCGGCCAACCCGACCAGATCGAGCTGGCACGGGTCCTCGTTCGGCCGAACCTGACGCAACCAGAACTCACCGACCTGCACCAGATCGGTGAGCGAACCGATCGCGGCAAGGTGCCGGACGTGCTCGCGCAGGGCTTCCTCCCAGCGGGCCCCCATGTAGTCGTCGAATGCCTCGAGGACCACACCGACGACATTCGGGCCGAGCCCCTGTTCGATGGCCGGCCGGTGGCGCTCGATCACAGTGAGCCAGAACGCGAGGAAGTTGTCGGCAATCCGGTAGTACGACCGCCGGTTGTCGGGCCGTTCGGTCACCGGCTGCACCTTGTCGACCAGGCGCACGGCGGCGAGGTGGTCGAGCACTCGCGTCGGCAGTGTATTGATGACCGACTTGATGTCCGAGAACCCCGAGCGACCACTGGCGATCGCGCGCAGTACCTGCTCGGGGAGGCGTTCGCGCCCGCCGCCGACGGCCTCCTCGTTGGCGAGCACGAGTTCGCCCTCGTTGAGTAGCAGTGCGTGCTCGTGGCAGAACAACCGCTCGACGTTGTCGCGAAGCCCCACCGATCCGTCCCAGGCACCCAGGTAGTACGGCATCCCGCCACACACACCCCACGCCGCGGCTCGTTCGACTGGGGTGGCGGCCGGTAGGATCGCCGACACCTCGTGCGGGCGGAACGGTTGTACCAGCAGCCGTAACGTCGTCCGGTTGAACAGCGGCGCATCCTGAGCCTGGATCGCCTCCATCGAGCGGACGGCCGAACCGCAGAGCACCAGCTTGAGTTGGCTGGTGCCGTCGATGCGCTCCCAGATCGCACGCAGCCGGCTGTCGAAGCCGGGGATGACTTTGAACAGTTCCGGAAACTCGTCGATGACGACGAGCAGCGGCTCCGCGTCGGCGAGGTCGGCCAACGTCTCGAAGGCGTCGTCCCAATCGACGAATGGACGTATCGCAAGATCGCGGCGGCGCGGCGACACGACCGCGGCCACCGCCCTCGACAACGACGCCAGCTCGTCGAGCGGCGCCTGGTTGCTGGCGACGTGGAACACCGCCCGCCGGTCACTCGCCCAGTGCTTCAGCAACCAGCTCTTGCCGACCCGACGTCGCCCCCACACGATGCCCAGTGCCGATCCGGGACGCTTCCACCACGCGTCCAGCGCGGCCAGCTCGTCGGTGCGGTTGACGAAACCTGGAGTCGACAACTGTCGAGACATGACATGTATCATACCTCTCGAACATGATACGTGTAACGTATCTTTCTTGAACGGACGATTGATCGCGCCCGATCAGCCGATCCGGGGGTAGCGGCCTGCGGTGCCGTCGCGGACGGCCGAGGCCATCAGGGCCGAGACGAGGTGCGCGGTGGGGGTCCAGCGCATGATCCACGTGCCGTGGCTGTGGCCGGTGAGGCGCACGCCGGTAGCGGGCACGCCGGCCGCGTGGAGTCGGGCGACGAACCCTTCGCAGTCGGCCAGCAGCGGGTCGAACTCGCCCACCACCACGACGGTCGGCGGTATGCCCGACAGGTCGGGGGCGAGCAGTGGCGACGCACCAGGCTCGGCCGCCCGGGCGGGGTCGGGTAGGTACATGCCGGCGAACTCGTCGATCGCCTCGACGAACGCCTCGACGCGCTCGTTCTCGCGCAAGGCCGTGACCTCGGGGTCGTTGCGGAGGGTCGCCAGCGTGAGGTCGAGCGCGGGGGCGCCGAGCACCGCCACGTTCGGTGTGGGAGCGCCCTCGGCGGCCAGCGTCAGGCACAGCGCGGCGGCCAGGTTCCCACCCGCGCTCACCCCGGCGACGGCGAGCCGCTCGGGGTCGGCGCCGAGCTCGGATGCCGAGCCGACCAGCCAATCCCACACCGCCCGGCAGTCGTCGAGCGCGGCCGGGTACGGGTGCTCGGGGGCGAGCCGGTAGTCGAGATGGACGACAACCGCGGGTGTGTCGGCGGCCAGCGGGCCGCCCTCCACCTCGGACGTGTCGAGGTTGCCCTGGAACCACCCGCCACCGTGCACGAACAACACCCCGGGCAACGTTCCGTCGGCGCCGCGCGGGCGATGGATGCGCACCGCGATCGGCCCACCCGGGCCGTCCACCACCGTGTCGGTGACGTCGAGCACCGACGTGTCGGGTTTGCCGGCCGCGAGCAGCCCGGCGTTCGCGGCCGCTCGGCGCTCGGCGAGGTCGGTGGGCGGCGCCTGGTCGGCGTTGGCGTCGAGCGCCGCGAGCACGAAGGCGATCCCGCCGTCGAGTTGCATCGGTGCGGTCATGTGGGCACTCCTTCGGTCGGTTGAGCCTGGATCCATCGATCGCCGCGGCCGCACGGCGGCGTTGCCCCAGCCCACGGTGGTTGCGTCCACGTTGGCCCTGGCGCACGGCCAGGGCAGCCCAGCCTGCGTGGCGCTTGAACGCAAGGTGTCACGGCTGGCTCCAGTGATGATTGCCCGAGCCCACGCGCTCGGCCGGTCGGCCGGGCAGGTGGACGGTGGCGAACGAGTTGGGGGGCACGGTGACGGCTACCGCGAGCTGCCCGGCGTCGATCTCCCAGCGCACGCTGGCCAGCCCGTACGGAGTGCGGAGGCGCGCAGCGGCGTGCGTGAACGCTCCCACGGGGGCGACCGTGACGACCAACTCGCGGCCGCCGGGGTCGGCCTGGCCGAGCCCGGCCACGCATCGGTGCAGCCAGTCGACGACGCTGCCCAATGCGTAGTGGTTGAACGAGGTCATCTCGCCGGGGTTGATCTGCCCGTCGGGCATCAGCGAGTCCCAGCGCTCCCACACGGTGGTGGCCCCGGCCGTCACCGGGTACAGCCACGACGGGCACTCGGTCTGGGCAAGCAGGTCGAAGGCGACGTCGGCGTGGCCGGTGGCGCACAACGCGTCGCACACGACCGGTGTGCCGACGAACCCCGTGCCGATCCGCGTGCCCTCGGCGCGCACCAGCCCGGCAAGGCGTTCCCCGGCCCGGGCCGTCGCCTCGGCGTCGGCGAGCAGGTCGTCGTGGATCGCCAGCGCGTACGCGGTCTGCGCGTCGGACGTGAGCCGGCCGTCGGGCTGCACGTAGGCGCTACGGAACGCCGCGGCCGCCTCGGCGCGCAGGCCGCGATAGCGCTCGGCGTCGACCGTCTCGCCGAGCGCCGCCGCGGCCCGGGCCGTCAGGGCCAGCGTCCGGCAGAACGCGGCCTGGGCGACGAGGTACTTGTCGGTGCGTCCCTCGCCCGGTTGGTCGGGCGGCGCTGCAGGGTCGACCCAGTCGCCGAGTTGAAAGCCGTCGTTCCACAGCCGGTCGGGCCCGGCCAGTTCGACGACCGCCTCGGTCCACGCCCGCATGCTCGGGTACTGGCGGGCCAGCAAGCCGGTGTCGCCGTAGCGCCAGTACAGCTCCCACGGCACGACCACCGCCGCATCACCCCACACGGCGACCGCCAGCGGCACCCCGATCACGTCGGGCACCACCAGCGGCACGTGTCCGTTGGGCGCCTGCTCGGCCGCGAGATCGGCCAACCAGCCGGCGAGCATGCCACCCACGTCGTACAAGAACGTCGCGCTGGGGGCGAACACGGCGAGGTCGCCGGTCCAGCCCATCCGCTCGTCGCGCTGCGGGCAGTCGGTGGGCACGTCGAGGAAGTTGCCGCGCATCGACCACACGACGTTGTCGTGGAGCTGCTGCACGACAGGGTCGGAGCATTCGAACCACCCGGTGCGCGCCAGGTCGGTGTGCGCCACCACCGCGGTCACCGCCTCGCAGTGCAGTTCGCCGGGCCCAGCGGTGATCTCGGCGTAACGGAACCCGTGGAACGTGAAGCGTGGCTCCCACGACTCGCCGGCCGGGTCGCCGCGCAGCACGTAGCGGTCGGTGGCGGCGGCCGTGCGCAAGATGCGCGTGCACAGCTCGCCGTCCTCGAGCACCTCGGCGTGGCGCACGGTCACCTCGGTGCCTGCCGGGCCGTGCACGCGCAGGCGCACCCAGCCCACCAGGTTCTGCCCGAAGTCGACGATGGTCCGCCCGCTCGGCGACGTCGTCGTCGCCACGGGCTGGACTTCGCCGACGCGTCGCACCGGGGGCCCGGTGCGGGCGACCAGCACGGGCGGCGTGCCGGCCCACGGGCGCACGCCCTCCCATCTGCGGGCGTCGAACCCTGGCTGCGACCAGCCCGGCTGGTCGAGCCGGGCGTCGTGGTGCTCGCCGGCGTAGATGCCGCTGGTGAGCGTCGGCCCGAGTGCCGAACGCCATCCGTCGCGACCGGTTGCGACGACGTGACGGCGCCCGTCGGTGGTGGTGAGTTCGAGCTGGGCGAGCAGCGCCAGTTCGTCGCCGTAGACCCGCCGCCGGTTGCCGAGGAACCCGTAGCGCTCGCCGTACCAGCCGTCGGCAAGCGTGACGCCGAGCGCATTCGTGCCGGCCGTCACGCTGGCGGTCACGTCGTGGGTCGCGTAGCGCACCCGGTTCGGGTAGCTCGACCAGCCGGGGTCGAGCACGTGGTCGCCGACGACCGCCCCGTTCAGTTCGGCGGTGTACACGCCGAGTGCGGCGACGTACAGGCGTGCCCGCACCACGTCGGGCGGCGCGGTGAACTCGGCCCGCAGCCGGGCCGTCGGCTGGGCCGGGTCGGCGGGGGCCAGCACGTCGGGTACTACGAACGTGGCCGACCACTCGGCGGGGTCGAGCAGGCCGACCTCGAACTCGTCCCAATCGCTCGTCGCCGAGCGCCCGTCCGAGCCGGTGACGGTGACCCGCCAGCGGACGCGCTGGCGCGAGGCCAGGTCGGGCCCACCCCAGGCCAGCAGCACCGAGTCCGGCCCGGCCACAACACCCGATGCCCAAAGCGAGCGGTCGGTGTCGGCGTCATGCACCTCGATGGCGTAGGACGACTGCGTCCAAGCATTCGCACCCTCGGTCCGCCACGACAGGCGCGGGCGGGCACACCCGAGGCCGAGCACCGGCTCGCCGTACTCCGCCCGCAAGCCGGTGACGATCATGGGTGGTCTGTTGCTCGCGGGGTGGTCTCGATACGGGGCGCAGCGCGCCCCACTCGACCACCGGTGGCGGCGATCAGGTCGGCGGCGGCGCGGGCGGTGGGCACCAGCGACGGCACGTGCACCATGTCGGGGCGATCGGCGGGGTCGAACAGGTACATCGGGGCGGCCAGCAGGTTCACCATGGGGATGCCGGCGAGGTGGTAGAAGCCGCCATCGGTGGGCGGCATCGGGCCGAACACCTCGGGCGGCAGCACGATCGAGCGGTCGAGGTCGTGGCGAGCCAGCACCTCGGCCGTGCGCGTCACCCATGCGTCCTGCTCGGCACCGGCCGACACGAACCACCAGCGCACGTCGGGCTCGCCCGAGCTGACCAACCCACCGGTGCCGTCGGGCACCGCCCGGGCGGCGATGTGTTCGAGGTGTAGCCCGAACACGATCCGGTCGCGGTGCTCCCAGTCGCGCAGGAACGCCCGCGTGCCGGCGCCCTCGGACATGTGCGCGGCGGTGAGCAGGAACGCCAGGTTGTGCGGGCGCTGGTCGGCCGGCATGGCAGCCCACGCGGCGGCTTGGGCGAGCACCTGCACGATGCCGCTGGCGTCCTCGACGGCCGATGCCCATGGTGCGTCGTGGTGGCTGCCGACGACCACCCAGCCCTCGCCGCGTCCCGGCAGCGTGGCGATCACGTTCGTCTCACGAGTGTCGCGGTTGGCGACGTCGGTGACGAGTTCGACCTCGACCGGCCCGGCGGCGAGCAGCGCGTCGAGCGCGGCACCAGCGTCGCGGTCGAACCACCCGGCCGGGATCGGCCGCACGACCCCGTCGTAGGGCACGAAGTAGTCGGACGTGGTCCACGGCGCATCGACGATGCCCACCATCGCCGCCGCGCCCTCGGCGACGACGCGGTCGATCTCCTTGCCGAGTGCCGGCCCGAACGGAAGCGTGTGGACGTGCGTCGCCAGTTCGCCCGACGGGTCGTGGCGGGCGAGTACCGCCGGGTCGAGCACGCTGACCGGCAGGTCGGTCAACGTCGCCCGGTGCAGCGCGGCGGCGCCGTGCACCTGTGGGTCGCCCGATGCCACCAACCGCCCCCGCCACGTGCCGGCCGTGGAGAACGGTACGGTCAGGCCGCGCAGCTCGACGTTCCCTGCACGCAGCACCGCAGGGCCGGGATGCGACGTCGTGGTCGTGAGTGCGTGGCGCTGCACGTCGCAGCCCAACTCGGCCAGACGCTCGGCACACCACTCCACGGTGACCGCGTTCGCGGCCGTGCCCGGGCGGCGCACGCCGTGAGCGACGATCGCATCGATCCATGCCATCTGCGTGACCGCGTCGGGAATCGCCGCGACGACACCGGCCGGGGCGGTGCTCACGGCTCGTTTGCCGGCGCGCCAGCGCGCGCAGAGGTCGGTTGTGCGCCGGCAAACTCGGGGTCGTCCGGCCAGACGGGGGCGTGCTCCGACCGCACCGCGCCCAGCGCGGGGGCAAGCGCGGCCACGAGGAACTCGACGATCGCGTCGAGCGGCAGGTCGCCGCGCCGCATCCACCAGTTGCCGACCGAGTCGACCGCTCCACCGACGAGGTGGGCGAGCGCCTCGACCTGGCGTGGGTCGGCCATCAGCCCGGCTTCGGCGTAGCCGCGCCCGAGCGCATCGGCGACGATCGCCATCTGGCGGTCGCGCAGGCGGGTGGCGGCCTCGGCGACGACGTGATGGTGGATCGACGCGAACATCTGGCCCCACAGCGCCGAGCGGGCGGCGAGGTACTCCAGGTAGGCGCGCACACCGGGGACCAGCTGCGACCCCTCGCCACCCGAGATGGCGAACTCGACGTGCGTCGCGAGTTCGTCGTTGGCCCGGTCGACGACCGCTGCGAACAGCTCTTCCTTCGACCCGAACAACCCGTACACGACCGGCTTGGTGACACCGGCGAGGGCTGCGATCGCATGCATCGAGGCCCCCTCGAAACCGTCGGTGACGAACGCCAGCGTGGCGCACGTCAGCACGTGGTCGCGGCGTAGATCGCTCGGTACCGAGCGGGGCCCGAAGGTGGCGACCCGGGTGGCCAACGCCGCGCGCCGCTGCTCCAGGTCGGCAACGTAGTCGTCGACGTATCGGCCCTCCACGGTTGCTACCTTACCCGAAGTAGGTTATACATACCAGCGGTAGCTAATCCCGGCAGTGCCGGAGGGGGTCAGATCCGATGGTCAGTGTCAACTCGTCACCTCGCCGCAACCGGCGCTTCGTCGCGGCGGCGCTCGCAGCCGTCGCGATTGCCGTACCGGCAGCGTGCTCGTCGCCCGCCGGTGACGGCGACCGGGCGACCACCACCACTGCGGCCCCGGCGTCGACCGAACCGGCCGACACATCCGCACCCACCGAATCGCCCGGATCGACGTCGCCGCTGACGGTGGCGCCCACCAGCCCGGCCGACACCGGCGGCACGCCGTCGCCCACGGCGCCGACCCCCACCGATGTTGCCGGGCCGGCGACCGGCGAGCCGGTGAGGATCGCCGCGATGTACCCCGACCTGACGGTGCTCGCCAGCCTCGGATTCGCCGAAGATGCCGGCGACCTGGCCGGCATCTGGGAAGTGTTCGCCGACGACGCCAACCAGCGCGGCGGTATCGCCGGCCGGCCGATCGAACTCGTGCCGGTCAGCTTCGACCTGCTCGTCGAGGGCGACGCCTATCGCGCGTGCCTCACCGCCACACAAGACCTCAACGCCTTCATCGTGCTCGGCATGGCCGGCATGTACGGCGACCCGGTGGTGTGCGTGGCCGAGCAGAACGAGACCCTGCTGATCGGCACCGACGGCTTCCCGGCCGAGTTCTACGAGCGGGCCGCCGGGCGCCTGTTCAGCATGACCCCCTCGAAGGAGACGACGCAGCTGGCGATCGCCCAGGCGTTCGCCGACGAGCTCGCGGCCGCGCCGTTCGCGGTGCTGTCCAGCCTCGACACCGGCGGCGACAACGACGCCGTCCAGGCGACCTTGCTGCCGGCGCTGCGAGCGGCCGGGCTCGAGCCGGCGATGACGATCGTGCTCGACAGCGACAGCGAGGTCGCCGCCGGGCAGATTCCCCTCGAGGTCAGGGCGCTGCGCGACGCGGGCGTCGCCACGATCGTGTCCACCACCAACTTCGTCGCCTCGGCGGCGTTCGCCCAGGCGCTCGACGCGGCCGGCGTCGACCTCACCTGGGTCGGCTCGGACGCGGCCGGGTTCGCCAGCAACCTGTTCGCCTCGCAGATCGCCCCCGCCCAACTCGACGGCGCGCTGGCCACCACGTTCACCACGCTCGGCTGGGAAGAGGGCGGCCTGCCCGAGTTGCCGTACGCCACCGAGTGCCGCCAGCGGGCGGCCGACCTGCTCGGCCGCGACGTGCCCACCCAGGGCGTCGACACGTTCTCGGCGCTCGTCGTGTGCTCGCTGACCGACCTGCTGGTGGCTGCCGGTCAGGCGGTCGACGGCGAATTGACGACCGAGTCGATGTCGTCCGCGCTGCAGTCGGTGACCGACTTCCCGCTCGCCACGTGGGGCCCGGCCGGGTTCGCGGCAGGCCGGTTCGAGGCCGCCCGGGCAGCGCGCACCGTCACCTGGTCGGCCGATTGCGAGTGCTGGTCGGCGCGCGGCGACTTCGAGCCACTCGGGTGACACCCACGCCAGTCGACGAGCTGCCCGGCGAGCGGGTCGGGTTCGGCGAGGCGCTCCGCTCAGGCGGGGCGCGCACGGTGCTGATCCTCGGCGGCCTGTCGCTGGCCGGCGAGTTCGACGCCGCCGTGCTCGGCGTGTTCGCCCCCGAGATCCAGCGCGCGTTCGGCCTCAGCACCACCGCGCTGGCCGCGATCGGCACGGCCGCCGGCGCCGTCTACGTCGCCGGGGCAGTGCCGATCGGGCGCTTGGCCGACCGCACCAACCGGCGCCGGATCATCGCCGCGGCCACGCTCGTGTGGGCGCTGGCGATGGCCGCGCTCGGGTTCGTCACCACCGCGTTCTGGTTCGTGATCGCCCGAGTCGTCACGGGGCTCGGCCAGTCGAACATGTTGCCGACGCACGGCTCACTGCTGTCCGACGCGTACCCCGAACGTTCCCGGGGCCCCGTGTTCGCGATGCACGGCGCGGCCGGGCCGATCGGTCGGGTGGTGGCCCCGCTGACGATCGCCGCGCTCGCCGCCGGGCTCACCGGCGACGACGCGTGGCGCACGATCATCGTCGTCCTCGCGCTTCCCGCGCTGGTGCTCGCAGTGATCGTCGCGGTCTGGCTGCCCGAGCCCGCCCGCGGCCGGTTCGAGCGCGAGCGGGTACTCGGCACGGCCGCGGCTGCGGAGCTGCCTGCCGAAGCGGCCAAGCCGATCGCGATCGACATGGCGTTCAGCCGAATCCGGCGAATCGCCACCTTCGACCGGCTCGCCACCGGCATCGGGGTGATCGGGTTCACGATCTTCAGCGTGCCGATCTTCGTCAGCCTGGTGCTCGAAGACGAGTTCGGGTTGAGCGCCGGCCAGCGCGGCGTGGTCAGCGCGATCGGAGCGCTCGCCTCGCTGGTCGTCGTGCCGTTCGGGGCGGCGTACGGCGGGCGCATGTTCGCCCGCGACCCACGCCTGCTGCTGCGGTGGATGGGGGCCGGGTTGGTACTCGCCACCACGGCCACGGCGGCTGCGGTGCTGATGCCCAACACTCCCCTACTGGTTGCCTTCTTCGCGGCCGGCGGGGCGATCGGTTCGCTGGCGTTCGTGATGCTGTCGGTGATCGTGGCGGCCGTCGTGCCGGCGTCGATCCGGTCGCAGGGGTTCGCCCTGATCGGCGTATACGTCTTCCTGATCGGCGGGTTCTTCGGCTCGATCATCGCCGGCATCGTCGCCGACGCGGTGGGCACCCGCCCGGCGATCCCGATCGTGCTGCTCCCCGCCGCGTTGATCGGCGGCTACCTGATCTCGCAGGCCGGCGACTCGGTCGTCGCCGACATGGAGCGCGTCGCCGATGACCTGCGCGAGGAGGCCGACGAAGCCGAGCGGCGGCGCTCGACCGACGACGCCCCGCTGCTCCAGGTCAAGGGCCTGGCAGTGTCGATCGGCACGGTGCCGATCCTCCACGACGTCGACCTCACCGTCGACGCCGGTGAGATCGTCGCCCTGGTCGGAACGAACGGCGCTGGCAAATCGACGTTGCTGCGGGCGATCTCGGGCCTCCAGATCGCCGAGCGCGGGGTCATCCGGTTCGGGCCCACCGACGTCACGCTCCAGGCCGCCTATCAGCGCACCCGGCTGGGCATGGCGCAACTGTCGGGCGGCCGCTCGACGTTCGGCCCACTGACCGTGCGCGAGAACTTCGCGGTCGGCGCGCTGACGGTGCCGGCCGCCGAGCGTGAGGCTCGTATCGAGCGCAGCCTCGACCTGTTCCCCGAGTTGCGCGAACTGCTCGACCGCCGTGCCGACCTGCTGTCGGGCGGACAGCAGCAGATTCTCGGCCTGGCCCGCACGCTGCTGCTCGACCCGCGCCTGTTGCTGATCGACGAACTCTCGCTCGGGCTGGCACCGGTGGTGGTCAGCCGCCTGGTCGACGCCCTCGCCGACATCCGCGCGACCGGAACGGCGATCGTCATCGTCGAACAGTCGCTGAACATCGCCGCCGCAGCTGCCGACCGGGTCGTGTTCCTCGACCGTGGCCGGGTGACGTTCACCGGCGACGGCGCCGAGCTGCTCGAACGCCGCGACGTCGCCCGGGCGATCTTCCTCGGAGCTGATTCGTGAGCGTCGACGTGGTCACGATCGGGGCGATCACCGGCACCACGTACGCCTTGCTCGGCATCGGGCTGGTGCTGGTGTACCGGTTGGGCGGCACGATCAACCTCGCCCACGGCGAGATCGGTGCGTTCGGCGCGACCACCGCGGCCGTGTTGACGTTGCGCTACGGATGGCCGTTCCCGGTCGCGATCGTGATCGGCGTCGTCGGTAGCGCGTTGCTCGGCGGGCTCACCGAGGTGGCCGTCGTCAAACGCTTGCGCCAACGCCCGGCGGTGGTGCTGATGGTCGCCACGCTCGGTGTCGGGCAGCTGGCCGCGCTGCTGCGCGTGTCGCTGCCCGACCTGCAGCCGTTCGCGCTGTTCCCCACGCTGTTCTCCGGCTCGGTGGCGATCGGCCCGATCGAACTCAGCGGGGCCGAGCTGACCGCCCTGGCACTGGCCCCCACGCTGGCCCTGGTGATCTGGTTCACGCTCGCCCGCACGCGGGCCGGAGCGGTGGTGCGGGCCACCGCGGCCAACGACGAGGCGGCCCGCCTGACCGGTATCAACTCGTCGGCCGTGGCGACGCTCGTGTGGGTCGCCGCCGGGGCGCTGGCGGCGATCGCCGCGGTGGCTGCCGCCCCGGTCCGCGGTGGCAGCGTGGCGACCGTCGCCGCGGCCGGCCCCGGCCTGCTCCTGCGCGGGTTCGGTGCAGCCGCGATCGGCCGCTTCGCATCGATACCCGTCACGCTGGCCGGAGGGCTGGCGTTGGGCATCGGCGAGGCGGTCGCGATCCGCCAGTTCAACGACCCTGGCGTGTCCAACCTGATCGTGTTCGCTGCCGTGCTGGCCGGGTTGGCGGCGATGCCCCGCCAGACCACCGGAGCGGTCGCCTGGTCGACCGGCCTGCGCCGGTCATGGCGCGCCTGGTCCACCGGTGGGCGCCCGGCGTGGCGGGTGCGCGCGGCCCGCTTCGGCCCGCCGCTGCTGGCGGGTGTGGCAGTCGTGGTCCTGCCGTACGTGGTCACCGCGGCCGGCACCACGATGCAGATGACGCGCCTGGTCGTGATGGTGATCGTCGTCGCTTCGGCGACCCTCCTGGCGGGCTGGTCGGGCCAGCTCTCGCTCGCCCAGTACGCGTTGCTCGGGTTGGGCGCGATCGTGTCGGCGCGGCTGGTCGAGCACGGCTGGACGTGGGAACTGTCGCTGCTGGCCGGCAGCGCAGCCGCAGCTGTCGCGGCCGCGCTCGTGGCACTTCCCGCCAGCCGCTTGCGCGGCGCCCTGCTGGCGGTCGCCACACTCGGCCTGGCGGTGATGGCGCCGTCGTGGCTGTTCCGGCAGGGCTTCACCGGCTCGTCGCAGGTGTTCAGCGTGCCCCGCGTCGACTTCGGCCTGTTCGAGTTGCGCCCCCAGCGGGCCTACTACTTCTTCACGGTGGCGCTCGCCGCGATCGTGCTGACGATGCTCACCGCGCTCGGCGGGCGAGCCACCGGGCGGCGCTGGCGGGCAGTGAAGGACAACGGCCGGGCGGCCGCCGCGCTCGGCGTCAGCGCGTGGCGGTCACGGCTCCAGGCGTTCGCCGTGGCGGGCGCGGTGGCCGGGTTCGCGGGCGGGCTGCTGGGTGGGCTGTTGGTGACGTTCCGCCGGGCCGAATTCGAGGCCTACCGCTCGATCGACGTCGTCGTGATGTCGGTGATCGGCGGGCTCGGGTCGCTCGGTGGAGCGGTACTCGGCGTGCTGTGGGTCGACGCCCTGCCGACGTTCTTCAGCGGGATGGACAGCCTCCAGCTGCTCGTCAGCGGGGTCGGCCTGCTCGTACTGCTGTTGTACTTCCCCGACGGCCTGATCTCGCTCGTCCACCGCGCTCAGCAGGCGATCGCCGGCCCGCCCCCAGAACACACCGTGGTCGAGCCGGTCGCCACCACCGGTGCCTGGGTGACAGCCGACCTGGTGTCGCCAAGCTCGACCACCGGCGACGACGTTCCGGCGCTGCGACTCGACGCGCTCGGGGTGCGGTACGGAGGCAACCGGGTGTTGACGGACGTGTCGCTCGACGTGGCGGCCGGGTCGGTCGTCGGCCTGATCGGGCCGAACGGGGCCGGCAAGTCAACACTGCTCGACGTCGTGTCGGGATTGCCCGGCGAGCGCGCCGTCGTCACCGGGCGCGTGCTCAAGGGCGGCACCGACCTCACCCGCCTCGCCGCCGACCGGCGCGCTCGATGCGGCCTGTCGCGCACGTTCCAAGACGCGCGCCTGTTCGCGTCGATGTCGGTCGCCGACTCGGTGCGCGTCGCCGCCGCACTGCACGAACGCCCCGGCCTGGTGCTCGACGCGACGCTGCCCGGGCGCCTGCGCCGTTCCGAACGTCGCATCACGACCGCCGCAGAGGAAGCGATCGAACTGACCGGTCTCGGGCGCTACGCCGAGCACCAGGCCAGCCAGCTGAGCACCGGCACACGCCGGATCGTCGAGATCGCCTGCCTCGTCGCGTCCGGTGGCGACGTGCTGCTGCTCGACGAGCCGACCGGTGGCCTGGCCCAGCGCGAGGTCGAGGCATTCCCGCCGCTGTTGGCCCGCCTGCGCGCCCATCTCGGGGCGACCGTGCTGATCGTCGAGCACGACGTCGCCATGCTCGCCGCGGTGTGCGACCGGTTGGTGTGCCTCGAGGCCGGCCGGGTGCTCGCCGACGGCACACCCGACGACGTCCGCCGCGACGCCCGCGTGATCGAGGCCTACCTCGGCCCCGACGTCGTCTCCCGATCGGGCACCCCGTCACATCGAGGGTCCGACCACCGATGAACACAGGAGGTATCGACCGATGACGATCGAGTTGCACCCGTGGAACACGGGCTTCGCATGGGACGACCGCACCGGCCCGTTCCGCCGCCTCACCGCCGAGCAGGTCGCCGGGTTCGACCGCGACGGCTACCTGGTCGTGCCCGACCTGATCGACGCGGCAACGCTGGACCAGGTGCGCGCCGAGATCGACGGCCACGAGGCCGAGACCGACGCGTTCCTCGCCTCGCTCGACGGCGAACGGATCTCGATCGCCGAGCGCGGCGCGATCACGTTCTCGATCCACCTCGTCGCCAAGTCGCCGCTGCTGGCCGGGCTCGCCCGCCACCCGGCGATCGCCGACCTGTGTGCCGACCTGGTCGGCCCCGACGTCAACCTGTACTGGGACCAGGCCGTGTACAAGAAGCCCGAGAAGCCGCGCCGCTTCCCCTGGCACCAGGACAACGGCTACACGTTCGTCGAGCCGCAGCAGTACCTCACCGTGTGGCTGGCGCTGACCGACGCGACCCTCGACAACGGGTGCCCACAGGTGGTGCCCGGCCTGCACCGGCGCGGCACGCTGGCCCATCGGTTCGTCGACCCACTCGGCTGGGAATGCCTCGACGACCCGGCTGCCGGCGGGTTCGACGTGGTGGCCGCGCCGGTGCCGGCAGGCGGGGCGGTGGTGTTCTCGTCGCTGACCCCACATCTCACCGGCCCGAACCTCACCGACGGCGTCCGCAAGGCCTACATCCTCCAGTACGCCCCCGCCCGAGCGACGATCCTGCGCGGCGACCCGCTCGCCGGGCCACCGACCGAACGAGCCACGGCCGATGCCCCCGAGCGCCAGTTCCCGGTCCTGCGCGGCGGGCAGCCGGTATGAGCGCCGAGCGCGGGCACATCGAGGTGGCACCCGGCGTCGAGGTCGCCTGGGCTGCGCACGGCGACCCGGCCGCACCGGCGTTGGTCCTCGTGCACGGGTATACGGGCGGCGCTCACGACTGGGCCGGCGTCGCCGACGAGCTCGCCCGGACCAGCCGGGTGATCACGGTCGAGCACCGTGGACACGGCGCCAGCACGAACACCGGCGACCCGGCGACGTACACGTTCGCCCAGCTGGCCGCCGACCTGGCGGTGGCGCTCGACGCGATCGCCCCGCCGCAGTTCGACCTGCTTGGCCACTCGATGGGCGGCATCGTGGCGATGCACTACGCGATCGCCCACGCCGACCGGCTGCGCTCGCTGGTGCTGATGGACACCGCCGCCCGGGCCGCCGGCGACGGCCCCGACAACCCGATGCGTCAGGGGGTCGAGCACGTCCGCGCGACCGGCGACCTGATGGGCCTGTTCGCCGCGTTCTCGGGCATCCTGCCCGCCGACGCGCGCGAGCAGCTCGAACGGAGCTGGGCGATGATGGACCCGGTCGCGTTCGTGGCCCTCGGCGACGCGCTGCTGACCCACGACGACGGCCTGCTCGAACGCCTGGCGACGGTGACCGTGCCCACCACCGTGATCGTCGGCGAGCACGACGCCGGCCTACGCCAGGGAGCCGACGACCTGGCGGCAACGATCCCCGAAGCGACCCTGGTCGTCATCCCCGACGCCGCCCATTCACCCCAAGTCGAGAACCGCACCGCCTGGCTGAACGCCATCCACACCCACCTCAGCCGATAGGCCCGTCGTCTCGATACAACGGGAGTGGCGGCTGCGCCGCGAGTGCGCCACTCGACGACCGGTGGACCACCCGGTGGTCGAGTGCCGGCGCAGCCGGTGTATCGAGACCACCTGACTGTCAGGCGTCGGTGGATTCGCGTTGCCAGCGGAGGTAGCCGGTGAGGAACTCGTCGATGTCGCCGTCGAGTACGGCGTCGACCTGGCTGGTCTCGACCTCGGTGCGCAGGTCTTTCACCATCTGGTAGGGCTGTAGCACGTACGAGCGCATCTGGCTGCCCCAACCGACCTGGGCCTGCTTGCCACCGAGCGCGTCGAGTTCGGCCTGGTGCTCTTCCTCGATCTTCGCCGCCAGCAGACCCTTCAGCCGGTTCAGCGCCCGCTCGCGGTTCTGCAACTGCGAGCGTTCCTCCTGCGACGAGGCGACCAAGCCGGTGGGCTCGTGGATCAGGCGCACCGCCGACGACGTCTTGTTGATGTGCTGGCCGCCGGCACCGGACGCCCGGAACACCTCCATGCGGATGTCGGACTCGTCGATCTCGACGTTCGGCGCGTCCAGTTCGGGCCACACCTGTACGGCCGCGAACGACGTCTGCCGGCGGCCCTGGTTGTCGAACGGGCTGATCCGCACCAGCCGGTGCGTACCCGACTCGCCGCGCATCAGGCCGTAGGCGTAGCGGCCGGTGATGGTGAACTCGGCCGAGTTGATGCCGGCCTCGGCGCCCTCCGACTCGTAGTTGAGGGTGGTGGTGAATCCGCGCCGCTCGGCCCAGCGGCCGTACATGCGCAACAGCATCTCGGCGAAGTCCTGGGCGTCGACGCCGCCGTCTTTGGCGTTGATCTGCACGATCGCGGTCGAGTCGTCGTGCTCGCCGGTGAACAGCGACCGCAGTTCTAGCTGGTCGAGCTCGCGGCCGATCGCCGCCAACTCCGACTCGATCTCGCTCTCTTGCGACTCGTCGCCCTCCTCGCGCGCCATTTCGTGCAGCACGTCGACGTCGTCGAGCCGGCTCGCCAAGGCGTCGTAGCCGGTGATGTCGTCGCGCACCCCGGCGTACTCGCCGTTGACCTGCTTGGCGCGCTCGGCGTCGTTCCACAGGTCGGGGCGCTGCATCTCGGCCTCGAGTTCGACCAGCCGGTTGCGGCCCTCGGCGACGTTCAGGTAGCCGGCGGCCTCGCCGAGCCGCCGGCGTTGCTCGCCGATCGCGTCCGAGAAATCGCGCATCGGCTTAGGCGGCGCCGTGGCAGTTCTTGAACTTCTTGCCCGACCCGCACGGGCACGGCGCGTTGCGCGGGGTCTTGTCGAAGTCGCTCTTGTGCACGGTGGCGCTCTTGCCGCTGGCGACCACCACGTCGGGGTTGGCCTCGATCTCGCCCGAGGCGACGGCCGCCCGGGCAGCCTCCTGGAACCCGCTCGCCGGGGCGGCGTTGTCGCTCGACGTGGTCTGCAGGTTGAGCACCTTCGGTTCCAGCGTGGGTGTGGCCTGCTGGCGCACCTGCACGTGCATCACGTAGCGCACGAAGTCTTGGGCGATGCCCTTCATCATCCCGCCGAACATCTCGTAGCCCTCGCGCTGCCACTCGACGAGCGGATCCTTCTGGCCCATCGCCCGCAGGTTGATGCCCTCTTTGAGGTAGTCCATCTCTTCGAGGTGTTCGCGCCAGCGCTGGTCGATGATCCGCAGCATCACCTGGCGCTCGACCTCGCGCATGCCGGCCTCGCCCACTTCGGCCTCGCGGTCCTCGTAGTGGTTGAGTGCCTCGGCCATCACGACCTCGGTGAGGTCCTTGGCGTTCTTGCACTCGGCCAGCGCCTCGCCGGTGAGCTCGGTAGGCCAGAACAGGGTGAGCTCTTTGGCCAGGCTGTCGAGGTCCCACTCGTCGGCGGCGGCCGACGCGCAGTGCGTCTCGACCAGCGCGTCGACGGCGTCGCGGAGGTACTCCAGCGCGGCCGATCGGAGGTCTTCGCCTTCGAGGATCTGGTCGCGGCGCTTGTAGATCACCTTGCGCTGGGCGTTCATCACCTCGTCGTACTTGAGGACGTTCTTGCGGATCTCGGCGTTCTTCGTCTCGACGGTGGTCTGGGCCCGTTCGATCGCCTTGGTGACCATCTTCGCCTCGATCGCCTCGTCGTCGTCGAAGCGCCCCATCGCCCACTGGAGCGCTCCGGTGGCGAACAGGCGCATCAGTTCGTCGTCGAGGCTGAGGTAGAAGCGGCTCTCGCCGGGGTCGCCCTGGCGGCCCGAGCGGCCACGCAGCTGGTTGTCGATCCGGCGCGACTCGTGGCGTTCCGAACCCACCACGTACAGGCCGCCGAGCGCGCGCACCTTGTCGCCGTCGGCCTTGCACAGTTGCTCGTACTCGGCGAGCAGTTCGTCGTAGCGGGCAAACGCCTTGACGCGGTCTTCCTGCCACTCGGCCGGCATCTCGTGCACCGGCCGATCGAGGGCGAAGTCGTCGACCATCACGTCGGCCCGGTACCCCTCCTTGAGGACGTCTTGGCGGGCGAGCAGTTCGGGGTTGCCGCCGAGCATGATGTCGACACCGCGGCCGGCCATGTTGGTGGCCACGGTGACCGCGCCGATCCGCCCGGCCTGGGCGACGATCTCGGACTCGCGCGTGTGCTGCTTGGCGTTGAGCACCTCGTGGGGAATGCCACGCTGGCGCATCATCCGGCTCAACAGCTCGGACTTCTCGACGCTGACGGTGCCGACGAGCACTGGCTGGCCGGCCCGGTGGCGTTCCTCGATGTCGTCGATGATCGCCGCGAACTTGCCCGGCTCGCCCTTGTAGATCAGGTCGCCCTCGTCGACGCGGGCCACGGGCTTGTTCGTGGGCACCGGTACGACGCCGAGCTCGTAGGTCGACATCAGCTCGCCCGCCTCGGTCTGGGCGGTGCCGGTCATGCCGGCGAGCTTGTCGTAGAGCCGGAAGTAGTTCTGCAGCGTGATCGTGGCGAGGGTCTGGTTCTCCTCTTTGATCTTCACGCCCTCTTTGGCCTCGACCGCCTGGTGGATGCCCTCCGACCAGCGCCGGCCTTCGAGGATGCGGCCGGTGAACTCGTCGACGATCTTCACCTCGCCGCCCTGCACGATGTAGTCCTTGTCGCGCTTGTACAACTCTTTGGCCTTGAGCGCCACGGTGAACTGGTGCACGAAGTCGGCCGACACGTTGTCGTACAGGTTCTCGACGTTGAGCGCCCGCTCGACCTTGTCGATACCCGCCTCGAGCGGCACGACGACGCGCTTGTCTTCTTCCACCTCGTAGTCGACGTCGCGGGTGAGGCTGCGCACGATCGAGGCGAACCGGTAGTACAGCTTGGCGGCGTCGCCGATCCGGCCGGAGATGATCAGCGGGGTACGCGCCTCGTCGATGAGGATCGAGTCGACCTCGTCGACGATGCAGTAGTTGTGGCCGCGCTGCACCTTGGCGGCGAGCGACTGGGCCATGTTGTCGCGCAGGTAGTCGAAGCCCATCTCGTTGTTCGTGCCGTACGTGATGTCGGCGGCGTACTCTCGGCGCTTCTCTTCCGGCGACTCGTTGAGCCCGGGAATGATCAGACCTACTTCGAGCCCCAGCCACTTGTGGATGCGGCCCATCCATTCGGCGTGGTAGCGGGCGAGGTAGTCGTTGACGGTGACGATGTGGACGCCCTTGCCGCCGAGCCCGTTGAGGTAGGCGGGCAGCGTCGACACGAGCGTCTTGCCCTCGCCCGTCTTCATTTCGGCGACCCACCCGAAGTGCAGCGCCGCGCCGCCCATCATCTGCACGTCGAAGTGGCGCTGGCCGATCACCCGGCCGGCGGCCTCGCGCATCGTGGCGAACGCTTCCACCAAGATGTCGTCGAGATCCTGGCCGTTGGCGAGACGCTGACGGAACTCGGCGGTCTTGCCCTGGAGGGCATCGTCGGAGAGCTTGCGGTACTCGTCCTCAAGAGCGCTGATGTCGGGCACGATGCCCTGCAGCGCCTTGATCTTCTTACCTTCTCCTGCGCGCAGGATGCGATCGAGAATGCCCATGCAAACGGGGAGCCTACCGACACCCCAGGCTCGCAGGCTCTCGCCGGGCGGCTCGGCTGCGACGGGGTTCCGCCCGGCCCGCGGGCCCTCCGGCAACATCGTCACCTAACGTTCATGACGTCGTCGCCCTGGGTACGCCTGCTTGCAGGACGGATGCTCTGGACTCTCCGGGGTTGGACGGCTCAGCAACTGAAAGGGAACTGATAGATGCACATGCGACGATCGATCCGGCTCGCGGCCGGACTCACGCTGGGAGTTGCCGGGGTGGTCCCCGTGGCGCTCGGCCAACCGGCTCAGGCAGCGCCGGAACACCCCCTCACGGTGAACCTGCTCCACATCAACGACCACCACTCGCACCTCGACGCCCAATCGGGCTCGGTCGACCTCGGCACCAGCGGCGGCGGGTTCGACTACGAGATGGGCGGGTGGGGCCGCGTCGACGCGATGTTCAAGGACCTCTACGCGTCGGTTGAGAACCCGATCAAGATCCATGCCGGTGACGCGATCACCGGCACCGCCTACTACACCCTGTTCAAAGGCGCGGCCGACGCGGCGATGATGAACCAGACCTGCTTCGACATGTTCGAGGTGGGCAACCACGAATTCGACGACGGCGACCAGGTGCTGGCCGACTTCATCGACATGCTCCACGCCGACGACAACGGCACCTGCCCGGGCGGCACGGCGGTGCTCGGCGCCAACGTCAAGCCGGCCGAGGGCACGCCGCTCAACCCCACCGGCGACCCAGCCGACGCCTACCTCCAGCCGTACTTCGTCATGGACGTCACCGACTCCAACGGCGACACCCAGGAGATCGGCTTCATCGGCCTCGACATCGCCCAGAAGACGATGGCGTCGTCGTCACCGCTGCCCACCACGCTCTTCGAGAGCGAGGTTGCCACGGCGCAGCACTACGTCGCCGAACTCCAGGCCGACGGCATCGAGAACATCGTGCTCGTCACCCACTATCAGTACGCCAACGACATCGCCCTCGCCGCCCAGGTACCCGGCATCGACGCGATCATCGGCGGCGACAGCCACACGCTGCTCGGCACGGCGGCCGACTTCGGGCCGTTCGGGTTCGAGCCCGAGGGCCCCTACCCCACCGAGGTCACCAACGCCGACGGCGACACGGTCTGCATCGGGCAGGCGTGGCAGTACTCGGCGATCGTCGGCCAACTCGAGCTCACGCTCCAGGACGGCAAGACGCAGAGCTGCACGGGCACCCCGCACCTGCTGGTAGGTGAATTCACCCGTGGCGGCGACGCGATCGCCGACCCGGAACTGACCGACATCGAAGCGGCGATCGCTGCCATCCCGAACGTCACGTCGATCGCCCCCAACCAGGACGCGGTCGACCTGCTCCAGACCTACGCCGACCAGATCGACGAGCTCAAGCAGCAGATCATCGGTACGGCCACCGAGCCGCTGTGCCTCAACCGCCTGCCCGGCGACACGCGCTCGGCCGGCACCTGTGCCACCGATCAGATCGCTGCGTCGGGTGCCCGCGCCGACGTGCACGGTGGGTTCATGCAGCAGATCGTCGCCGACGCGTTCCTCGCCCGGGCGTTCCAGTCCGACATCGCGATCCAGAACGCGGGCGGTGTCCGCGAGGTCATCCCCGCCGGCGACATCTCGATGAACGCGGCGATCAACGTGTTGCCGTTCTCGAACACGCTGGTCGAACTCGACCTGACCGGCGAGCAAGTGGTCGCCGTGCTCGAAGACGCGGTGGCGAACTTCCTCGACGACGGTGGGTCCGACGGCTCGTACCCGTACGGCGCGGCGGTCCGTTGGAACGTCGACCTCACCAAGCCGGCCGGCGAACGGTTCACCAACGTCGAGGTACGCGACCGCGACAGCGGTGAGTGGAGCCCGATCGACCCGGACGCCACGTACACCGTGGTCACCAACGACTTCATCGCCCGCGGCCAGGACGGCTACCACACGTTCGGCGAGGTGTGGGACGCCGGCGACTACGTCGACACCGGCATCCTCTACACTCAGGGCCTCGTCGACTGGATCGAGCAGAACGCCCCGAAGAACGACGAGGGCGTGCCGCAGGTGTCGGTCCCGGCACCCGCGGACTTCTCGACCCAGTCGTACGTCGGGCCTGACGGCGAACTGATGGCGCCGCTCAACCCCACCCGCATCACCGACACGCGGCCGAAGACGTCGCCCACGGTCGGCACCACGTTCGACGGCATCGGCGAAGGGGCCGGCACCGTCGACCCCGGTGACGAGCCGCTCGTCGTCCAGATCGGTGGCCGTTCGGTCGTCCCGCCCACCGCCACCGCCGTGTCGATCAACGTGACCGCCACCGAGGCCACCGGTGAGGGCTACTTCACGATCTGGCCGTGCAGTGCCGACAAGCCGGTCGCCTCGAGCGTCAACTTCGACAGCGACCGCAGCATCGCCAACTCGGTGATCGTCCCGCTCGCCGCCGACGGCACCGTCTGCATCACCTCCGGCGTCAGCAGTGCGCACGCGGTGGTCGACGTCACCGGTTGGTCGGCATCGAGCCCGGACTACACCGAACTGGTGCCGGCCCGCCTGCTCGACACCCGGCCCGAGACGTCGCCCACGTCGGGCGTGACGATCGACGGGCAGCACCGTGGCCAGGGCATCGTCGCCCCGGGCACACGGATCACGCTGCCCGTGGTCGGCCGCGGTGAGGTGCCGGAAGGCACCGTCGCGGTGGCGATCAACCTCACCTCGACCGGCAGCGAAGGCCTCGGCTACCTCACGGCCTGGCCGTGCGACACCGACAAGCCGGTTGCGTCCACCCTCAACTACGAGGACCACCGGGCGATCGCCAACTCGATCGTCGTGCCGCTCGCGGCCGACGGCACGCTGTGCATCGAGAGCGGCGTGGCGGCCACGCACATCGTGGCCGACGTGACCGGGGCGTACGCGGCCACCGACGGGTTTGGCGGTGTGACGCCGGCCCGTCTGGCCGACACCCGCCAGCAGACCTCGCCCACGGTGGGCACCACCGTCGACGGTGTCGGCCGTGGTAACGGACCGCTCGCCGCCGGCGAGACGCTGGAGATTCAGGTCACCGGCCGCGGCCACGCCGACTCGCTGGTGCCTGACGACGCCAAGCTGGCGGCCATCAACGTGACGGCCACCGAAGCCGCCGGACCCGGCTACTTCACCGTCTGGCCGTGCGACCAGGAGCGACCCGTCGCCTCGAGCGTCAACTACCTGGGCCCGATCCAGAACTCCGCCAACAGTGTCGTGGTCGACCTGTCGGCAACGGGCACGGTGTGCGTCTACGCCGGCGTGAACAGCGCTCACGTCGTCGCCGACGTCACCGCCTTCTACCGGTAGTCATCACGAGCTAGCGCCAAACGGCCCGGGGCTATCACAGCCCCGGGCCGTTGCGCGCCCCACGGTTGTTGAGCACCCCCAAGGTGGTTGAGCCTGTCGAAACCACCGGGACCCGCGGGCAACCTCAGGCGACGAGCCGAAGGTCGGGCCGCCGTGGGGCCGCTCGCGTGACCGGTGCCGGCATCGCCGGGGTGGTGGCGACGGCGGCGGGTTGGACCGACGCCGACCCGGCGGCACGGAGGGCGGCTGCCGCGGAGCGCAGCGTCGAACCGGTGGTGACGACATCGTCGACGACGAGCACGCGACGCCCGGCGGCCGCGGGCGAGGCCCGGAACACGGGGCCGTGCAGACGCTCGGCGCGGGGGCGACCGGTCTGGGCGACGTGGCCTTCGCGTTCGAGCAGGCGCCGGCACGGCACGCCGAGTTGCAACGCCACCCGCCGGGCCACGACCTCGGCCTGATCGAACCCGCGGCGCTGCCGCCGGCCGCGGCTGGTGGGCGCCCAGGTGACGGCGTCGAAGTCGCCGGGCGACATGCCTTCGGCGAGCAGCCGGCGCACCAGCAGCCCGGCGAAGTGGTGGGCGAGTTGGCGCCGGTTGCCGTACTTGAACCCGAGCACAGCGTCGCGCCCACGCCCGGCGAACGGCACCGCCGCGACCACATCGGATTCATGCTGACGCACCGGCAGCCCGGCCGGCACCGCCAGCGCGAACCGGCACACCCGGCACAGCACCGGCCCCCGGCGCCCACATCCCGCACACGACGAATCGAAGATCATGCGACCAGCATGACAAGGGGCTGTCACAGAGTTTCCCGGAGGTCGCCGGCGTGCGGAGCGTGCAGCGTTTGGCCGGACTGTCCGGCCAAACGCTGCATCACAGCCCTGCCGAGCAGATCCGTCAGGCCGGCGGCGACCCGGCGGGGCTCATGCGAACGTGGCGCGCAGAGCCGCCCACGCGCGAGCCGCGCTGACCGGCACGAGCTCAACCGGGTCGGCGTCGCCGTCCGCCGCGCCACCGAGAACCCCCGCGTCGGTGATCGCGAGAACGGTTGCGGATGCACCCGGCCGCCGGTTGGCGCCCCACGCCCACAGTGCCGTGTTGATGTCATCAGGTAGCCGCGGCGTGGCCAATTCGCCGGCGAGCACCGTCCGTGCCCGAGCGTGCGACGTTGCTGCGAGCGGACCCACCATCCGCAGCACCAGGTTGGCAAGGTTGATGTCGAACAGGATTGCCGGCGCTTCGAACCCGCCGGACACGGTGTCGCCGTCGACGAACCCGTGCACACATACGACGTCCGGGCCGACCCACAGGTCGAGTCGGCGCAACCCGCTGGCCTGCACCCGCAGCAACGAGAAGCTCGATCGTGCCGCTGCGACGCTGGCACGTTCGAGCACCTCTGCCCGCCTCGCTTCGAACCGGACGGTGCCGGGTGCAGCGGACGGCCCGTCGACGTTCGTCACGTGCCGCCCCTCTCCACGAGCCAGGTATCCATCAGGCGGGCGGCTTCACCCAACGACTCGGCGGTAGCGCTGGACGTGACACGTACGAGACCGCCACCGAGGCGAAGCCAGACGAACTCGTGGGTCACCGCCGGGCTATAGGCGTTGTCGACCAGCACTTGTCGGGCTGCTAGGTCGCCATCAGGGTGAACCTCGCGGGCCAACTCGACAGCGGTGGTGGGGACGACCGGGTCGACGGCTCGGTCAGGCGCGAACTCGACGGTGACGTTCGCGGCAAACGCTTCGCCGGGCAGCACCAACCCGTGGATGCCGCCGATCTGGCGCGGCTCCCACAACGACCCGGCGGCAGAGCTCAGTTCGCCGAGCGTGGTCAAGACGGGGTCACTCATCTGAACAGGCCTCCAAGTACAGGGATGTTCCTCCCGACGTCACCGATCCCATCCACGATGGCACCACCCACGTCGCCGATCCCATCCACGATTGCACCACCCACGTCGCCGATCCCATCCACGATGGCACCACCCACGTCGATCACGTCGCTGATCATCTCACTGCCGACATTGATCACCGCCCCAACAGTGCTCTTGCCAACCTTGTAACCGGCCACGACGGCGTCAGCACCGCCGTCGACGAAGTCCCAGCGGTCGTCTGCCCATCCGGCAGCAGCGTCGATCGCCGTGCTCAAGGCGAAGCCGATCGCCTTGCCCACCGCGGCACCGGCAGCGGTGCCGAGAACGGGGACGATCGAGCCGGCCGCCGACAGCACTGCTGTGACAGCGATGTCGGCGCCCTTGCTGATCCCGAGCCGGATTCCGGCATCCACGACGGCGTGTACCGCCCGCTCGTCGAACGGCAAGTGCGGATGCTGGGCAAAGTCGATCATGACGTCGACCACGAACGAGCCGATGTCGAGCACGGCGTCGAGGCCCTTCATCGCCCGAACGAACGCGTCGTTGCGCAGGAAGGGCACCGCCTCCAGCAGTTCGTGGAGGTTGAGACCGGTGCCCTCGAGCAGCTCACTGAGCTCGGCGACCATCCCGGGAGCCACTCCCAGCAACTTCAAGAAGTCAGCAAGCTGTGCCAGTGCCTCCGCATCGTCCGCATCGCTCACGGACGACTTGGCCGGGGCCGGACGGGGGGTCGCTGAGCCGGTGTCAGCTGAGCTGGTACGGCGTTGGTCGGCGGCTTGGCGGCGGAGCTCGCGGGCCTGGTCGCGGAGGAACGTCGTGCTCAGGCCGATCTTGGGGAGCTGAAACCCGGTCCACTCGGACAGGAACCGACCGGCGGTGTCACCGAGCCAACTGACGTTGTTCAAGATGCCCGACAGGGCGCCGCTGTCCCGGTCGAGTTGGTCGGCTGCCCGATCGAACTCGGCGGCGAGACGATCGAGCTCGTCGGCATCGGCGCCGTACATCGCCCCGCTCACGTCAGAACTCCGGCACGTCGATGTAGACCATCGTTCCGTCCTCGTTCACGTACTGCTGACGAATCATCCCGTTGTCGAGGCGCTCGCCACCGGGGAACATCCTCAGGATCTCGTTGCGATAGTTCTCTGCGTAGCGCCACTCGTCGTGTGCGTTCGCCACGTTCTCGAACACGCCGCGGCGAGAGCCGCGGTAGATGACGTCGGTGCCCGGGTCATGCTCGTTGGCGATTCGGCCAACCAGATCGGCAGGGTCGTTGTGCACCAGGTTGATGGGGTCGTCGCTATGGATCGCGTACAGCACCGGCGTGTCGCCCATGAGCCTTCCGAAGTCGGCATGGATCTCGGCGGGGGCGAGCAATGCGACGCCAGCGACGTGTTGGATCAACTCGGGCCGTCGAGCGAACAGCGTCTGTACGGCCGCACCACCGGCGGAATGACCGGTCACCACGATGTTCTTGCCCATCCCGTCGAGTTCGATGAGGAAGTCACCGAGCGGCCCGTCGATCAGCGTCTGTTCGCGAGCGTTGAGGTTGACGTTGTCGGCCAGCGCGAACAGCGTGTTCGAGCCGTTCGGCGGATCCCACGCGAGCGTCGTGAGGGTTGCCGTGTCCCCCGACGAGTTCATGTAGCGGCCGTTCACCTCGGACATGCCTCGGGTGAGGCCGTCCATCGTGGTGCCCGTCCCCGGAACGGTGACGACCACGTTCGTAGCGGTGGCAAGGTTCCCGCTTGCCCAAGTGAGGTAGCCGCGCGCGGAATCGAAGTGGTAGATCCGGTAGCCCTGGGCGAGACGTTGGAGAACTGCCCGGCGCAGCGGGTGGTCGGGTGCCAGCGTGTCGAGGTAGTCGCGCATCGCCTGCTCGTTGGCTTCGAAGCGAGCCTCGAGCTGCTGTGCCGGAGTGAGACGCGAGACAAGCGATCCGTGAACACCGGCGCCGCCACCCCGGGCGCTGCTCGCGTTGCGTTGTTCGGTGGCCTGGCGTTGCAACTCGCCGGCGTTGTCGCGGAGGAACTGGGTGCTCAGGCCGATTCTGGGACGCTGGACGCCGGTCCAGTCCGACAGGAACCGTCCGGCTGCGTCACCGAGCCAGCTGATGTTGTTCAAGATCCCCGACAGGAGGCGACTCTCGCCGTCGATCTCGTCGGCGGCCTTGGTGAACTCGCTGGCCAGGCGCTCCAACTCGTCGGCGTCGGCGCCGTACATCACGGCCATCAGGCGCTCGTCTCGGCTTGCTTCTGGGCATGGCGGGCGATCTGGTCAGCCTTGCCGTCGAGATCGTTGCAGATCTGCTGGATCTGGGGGGCGTGGTTGCCGCGCCACTCCCTCACGAACCGATCGCGGTCGGGGCCGACCCAGTTCGCTGCCTCGACGAACGCGCCGAGCTTGACCGCTGTGTCCTGGATCGCCTGACGCCGCTTGCGCAACTGGTTGGCAAAGCTGAACAGGGCGGGTGCGTCACCGCCGACGAGTGCCATGTCGATGTCCTCCTGAGGTCGTGGGGCCGGGCGTGGCCCGGTGGGTGCGCCAGGGAGCGCACCCACCGGCCATCAGCTGTTGGAGGTGGTCTCCTGCTCCTGGGCGTTGCGCAGTGCGGTCTGCTGCGCCTCGCGGAGGGCATTGACGACCGTGTTGAGGGCGGTCGTGTACTGGCCCTGCCAGTCGCCGACGAAGCGCTCGCGGTCGTTGCCCACCCACTGCGTGCTGTTGAGCTGGCTGGTGAGGAAGTTACGGATGCCGTCGATCTCGTCGGCCTTCTGGCTGAACTGATTGGCGAGCTGCCGAACGCCAGCGATGTCCATCCCGGTGAAGTTGCTCATGGCTGATCTCCTTGTATGCGTGTTGGTGTCTGTTGTTCGGGCCGGCGATCCGGCTGATGTGAGCCACCGTAAGGAACGGCGACCGATCTAGGAATGGGGCGGATCCCCCATCTCGCTGAGTTCATTCGGGGAGGGCCACCTGGACCCGGTAGTGCTTGCCGGCCACGACGAGCAAGCCGCGGCCGAACGGGAAGTCGCCGCGGTTCACCCGCGGGAACGAGGTCTTGAACAGCGAGTCGCCGTCCATCTGGTCGGGCTGGAGGGCGATGCCCGCCCGCGACACCTTCACGGTTTGGAGCAGTGGCCACGACCCGGTGACCGAGCTGGTCTCGCCTTCTGCCACGACGAACTGTTCGCTCGCACGGCAGGCCTTGAGCAACTCCTGGAGCGGGAAGTCGGCCTCGGTGTTGAGCAGTTCACCGATCGACTCCACGAACACGGCGAACGTGCCCGGTTCGGCCTCGGTGATCTCGGTGGCGAGGTCGGATGCGAGCGTGACGATGTCGGCTGGGCCGAGTGCCGAACAGGCCCAGGGCACGACACCGACCAGCGCCGAACGGCGCGCACCGAACAGCACCAGCTTGAGCCGTGGACAGGCCCGTTGCAACGACGTGGCGATCGTGGCCACGGTGGTGGTCTTCCCGCTCAGCGGAGGGCCGCTGACGAGGAACGCACCGGACGGCACGAACCCGATCGGCTGCAGCGTCTCGTCCCAGATGCCGAGCGTCGGCAACCCGTCGGCCAAGTCGGGAAGCCCCGACAGGGGTACGGCTTCGGGGAGGCTCTCGATCGGCGGGGCGACGCCTACGCCGGCCCGCTTCATCGCCTCGATCAGGCGGGCGATCTCGTCGGCCTGGAGCGCCATGTTGGTCTCGCCGCCGAGCACTGCGACCTGCACCTCGACCCCGTCGACGAAACCACGGCCGGGCGGGCTGGTCTGGTCGAGCGCGTCAGCCGGCGTGTCGAGCATCGTGTAGTCCATCTCGTTGGCGAGCCGCAGCACGAGCCGTCGTTGAATGGCCGATGCCAAGCTGGTCGACACCGCCCCTGAACGGTCGGCCGACACGACGAAGTGCACGCCAGCGCGGCGCCCGTCGGCAGCCAGGCTCTGGAACATGTCCCAGTACCGGTTGAGCGAGCTGGCCTCGTAGGCGGTGCGGAATGCGCCCACGCCGTCGACCAGCACCACGATGCGGGCTTCGTCGGGGCGGCCGGCGAGCCGGCGGTACTCGACGATGTCGCCGGCCTTGACCGTCTCGTACCGCTCGGAGCGTTCGTCGACCGTGGCCCGCAGATGGCGGAGCAGGCGCTGCACGCGCTCGTCGTCGTCACCGTCGATGATCGAGCCGACGTGCGGCAGGGCCTCCAGCATCGCCAGGCCACGCGAGCCGAAGTCGAGGCCGTACACGTGCACCGGCCCACCCCGCGCGGGTGCGAATGCGGCAGCCACCGCGATCGAGCGGAGAAAGGTGCTCTTGCCCGAGCCGCCGGCGCCGTACACCGCCATGTTGCCGTCGACATCGGGAAGGAACGCGATCTCCGGCTGACTTTGCGCCTGCGGATCGTCGATCACGCCGAACACCAGCTCGTGGTCGGTCCGGCGCGAAGGCAGCGCGTCGAGCCGGTATGTCGGAGCGAGCTCGGGGAGCCAGGGTTTGCGGGGGGTGGGGACGGCCGCGGCCTGCGTGGCGGCAGCGATGTTGGCGACCACTCGCTTGATGTCGTTCGGGCCGTCATGGGTGGCCCGCGGGGGCTCGGGTGGGGCGTCCCACAGCTCGCCCGCACCGAACACGAGATCGCGAATCTCGAGGCTCGGCGCCGGTGGCTCGCCGGTGCTGTGGCCGCCGACGTACGCCGACTGGAACGTCGCCAGGCGCCCCGGGCCGGTCTTGACGACACCACGGCCGGGTAGGCCCGGGTCGAACGTGGCCGCCACCTTGCTGCCGACGACGTCGTCGGAGTCGCCCTCGTCGGCCATCCGCAGGGCGACCCGCAGGTTCGTGTTGGCCCGCAGGTTGTCCTTGATGACCCCGGCCGGGCGCTGCGTGGCAAGGATCAGGTTGAGCCCGAGCGAGCGCCCGCGCTGGGCGACGTTGACGACACCGTCGACGAACTCGGGTACCTCGTGAACCAGCGCCGCGAACTCGTCGACCACGATCACCAGGCTTGGTGGTGCGTCCGGGTCGTTGCGCTTCTCCAGCTCGAACAGGTCCTTGGCCTTCTTCCCGTTGAGGATGTGCTCGCGGTAGCGCAGCTCGGCGTTGAGCGACGTCAGCGCCCGGCGCACGAGGTGCGGGCTGAGGTCGGTGACGAGACCGACGCAGTGCGGCAGGTGGATGCAGTCGGCGAACGCCGCCCCGCCCTTGTAGTCGACGAACAGGAACGTGACCCGCGAAGGGCTGTGGGCGGCTGCCATGCCGAGCACCCACGACTGGAGGAACTCGCTTTTACCGGCACCGGTTGTACCACCCACCAGGGCGTGCGGGCCGTGTGTGCGCAGGTCGAGGTGCAGCACCCCCGCGGCGCCCTGGCCCACGACCGCCCGCAGCGTGTTGTCGCGCTTGGGTTTGGGGGCTCCGGGTACCGATGGCAGGGCGTTGTTGGCCCGCCAGTTCTCGATCACCGCATCGGGGTCACTGGCCAGCTCGGCGCCGGTGAGGTCGAGGAACGACACCGTGCGCGGCAGGTCGGATTGGTCGTCGAGCCGGACGCCGCTGTCGGTGACCGGTGCGAGCCGGCGCGCCAGTGCCCCAGCGACCTCGGGGGCGATCGACTCGGGCTCGAGGTCGCTGACACCCACCCCGCCTTGGACGTACCCGGCGATGTGGCGGCCCTCGGCATCGATGTCGAGGAACAGCCGGCACGCGGCGGGTAGCCGCGGCACGCTCGGCGCGTTCCATACGAGGTGCACCCCGGCAGCCGGGCCGCGCTCGGCGAGCTGCACCAGGCGAGCCCGCTCGACGGGCGCATCGTCGTCGACGAACAGCACCACCGCGGGCAGCGGTGCAGGCTGGTCTCCCCTGCTGTCGGCTGCACCCCGCGTCTCGATGACTTCCTCGATCGCCGAGACGAGCGCGTTGGCCTCGGCCGAGTTGGCGGCCAGGTGGCCTGCCGCGACCGGGCTGAACTCGGAGCCGGTGTGCGGCAGCCACTTGAGCCACTCCCACGCCGGTGCGTTCTCGCCGGCCACCGCGGCCAGCACCAACTCGGCCGGCGAGTGCAAGGCGACGAGCTGACCGATCACGTTGGCGGCGACACCTCGGGCCACCCGGTCGGGGCCGGCTACACCGACGTTGCCCACGGTGCGCAGATCGGCGACGACCGGCACGCCGCCGATCGTGGAGAACTGGCCGACCACGTCCAACAACTCGCGCCACAGTTCGGGCACCGTGGCGTTGCTGGTCGGCAACTCCACCGTGTTGCGGCTGGGCTGCGTGCCGAGACCCACGCGGAACTGGAGGAACCGGTCGTGCTCGGGCCGCCGTGTCCACACCAGTTCGGTCAGGTCGCGCGCGGCCGCCTCGACTTCAGGTGCCGACGGGTGTTCGGCCCGCCGGCCGCTGCGTTCGAGGTCGGATGCGTACTGGAGCTGTACCGACAGGTCGAGCAGCGCCGACCGGTAGTTGGCGAGCGCGGCGGCGTTGGAGCGCTTCGAGGCGAGCCGGTTCTCGAACCAACCACCGAGCATCATCACCGGGCTCATCGCCACGAACAGCAGCGACATCGGGTTCTTCGTGATCGCGTAGATCATCCCGCCCATCGCCACGGGGGCGAGCAGCGACATGATCGGGAATCGTTGCGCCCCTTGTGGCTTGGGCGGCTCGGGCGCTTTGAGCTGAACACCGGCGTACTCGGGATCGAGGCGCGGCGACCGGTTGAACGCCACCTCGCCCTCCTGGATGCTGGCACCACCGGTCGTGTGCAGTGTGACCGTCACGGTCGAGTCGCCGAGCGTCAGCGAGGTGCCCGGCCGGACCAGCGCGCGGTCGACCACCGAGCCGCCGATCACGATGCCGTTGGCCGAGCCGTCGTCGATGATCTCGACCGCGTCGGTGACGTTCAGCTTGGCGTGCCGCTTGCTCACGCGCGGGTCGCTGAGTCGGATGTCGGCCGTTCGGTCGCGCCCGATCAGGTTGGTACCCCGAGCGAGCGGGAACTGCTGGCCGGCGTCGGGACCGGCGACCACGTTGAGCGTGCCCACGGAGGGACCGTCCGTGCGCGGGGCAGCGCCTGCACTCGACAGCGCGACCGTGTCGCCCGAGCGGAGCCCGGCTTCGCTGAGCGTCATCGTGGGGGCCGCCGAACGTTCGCCCGCACTGCCCCGGTTGACGACCAGCCCTTCCGCCGCGGCCCCGGCTCCGGCGCCCGACAGGCGGAAGCGCAGCCGCTCGGCGACCGACGCGACCGTGGCGGTGCTGTCGGCCACCAGCAGGACGTCGCGGCGCTCGCCACCGTGCTCGACGGTCAGCTTGAGTTTCATGGTCCGACCACCTCGATGACGAGCGCGCCGGCGATCAGCGCGGCACCCCACGGAACGAACACCGCGACCCCCGGCTCGCAACGGGCTCGCCCATCACCGGCTTCGACCACCGTCCCGTTGCTGGAGTGCAGGTCGGTCACCAGCACCCCGCCCGTCGTCGCCGCCGCGGCGAGGTGGGTCTTCGACAGCGATGGCTCAGCGACCGGTACAGCGACCGCCCCGGCTGGGCCGCGGGACGGGTCGGGGGAACGCCCCAGCACCACCGGTGTGGTGAGGGCGACGAACTTGCCGCCGGGGAGCACGAGGCCGGGCTCGGTGGCCGCGGGTGGGGGCACCGCCTCGCGGCGCAGGTTCACGATCGTGCGTTCGTCGACCTCGGCCGTGTCCGGGTACGCGGGGGCTGACGGTGCTGGTGCCGGCGGTGGTGCGGGCGCCGCGGCCCTCGGTGCCACTCCCGGTACCGCGCCGATGATCTGGTTCGGAACGGGGGCCTGCGACGGCCGGTTCACCGGTGTCGGTGCGGGTGGTACCGGTGTGAGCGGTGCGGGTGGCGCCGCCCCCAGTGCGGGCGCCGGTGACGGCCCTGGGGGCGGCGGCGCAACCGCCGGGGGGCCGGTCAGCGGCGCGAGGTGTTCGAGCAGCGCCGCGTCGATCGGGCCGACGAACCGGGCTTGCGTGCCCGCTCGGCCGTCGAACACCGTGACGACGACCTCTTCGGTGTCCTTGCCGAGCAGCTTGCGGCGTGTCCGCGCGAGCCGGTAGGTACCCGGGCCCGACGCGGCGACGGAGTATCCGAGTTGCCCAGCCAGGTCGAGGATCGTCCGGGTGGCGTCGCCCAACGCCAGCGTGCGCAGGTCGACGAGGCGTTCGGCCCGCCCGGCCGTGTCGCTCACCGCGCCTCCTCGGCACGGCGACGCTTGAGCGACTGCCACGACACGACCGAGCGCACGCGATCGCGCGCCGGCGCGGCGCGGCGCATCGACTTGAGCTCACCGACCAGCAGCGCCCAGTACGCCTCGACCTCGGCGTCGGTGACGTCCTGCCCGCCCCACACCGCCTGATCGGCTCGTTCGGCGAGCGCGACCGCGGGTGCGTCGACGCTCCCGCCGGTGACGAACGTGGCCGCCTCGCGGCGTGTGGTGGCGGCGGGTACGGGGCGCCCGAGGTCGACCGCCAGGTCGGTCACCTCCTGCCACCCGTTGGCCACCCGATCATGGCCTGCGCCGCGGGTGCGGCGGCGCTTGCGGCGGATGGCCTTGAGGGCCACGACCACAGTGAGCAGCACCCCCCACAGCAGGAACGGCGATGCCGCGATCGCCGACACCAGCACCACCGGGCGGCGCACGAACTCGCCGAGTGTGCTCTGTTCCGGCGTCTCGTCGCCGGCAGCCGGGGCCTCGGTCGTGTCGTCGTCGGCTTGCTCTTGAAGCGCTTGCTCGGCGCCCGCCGCCGTAGCCGGCCGGTCGAACTCGGGGTCGAGCACCGGTGGTGGCGGTGGTGCCTGCGTGCGGTACTCCGGTTCCGGGTCGCGCGGCGCGGCAGGCGCCGCGGCGAGTTGGTCGCGCGGCGGGGTGGGGAACACGGCGACCCAACCGAGCCCGGCGACCGGCACCTCCACCCATGCCTCGACGTCGGTCTGGAGCACCTCGACCGGGGTGGCGAGCGACTCCTCCGAGGGCAAGAACCCCATCACCACCCGGGTGGGCAGGTGGTCGAGGTCGCGGAACAGCAGCGCAAAGGTCGCCGCGTACTGCTCGGCGTTGCCCACCAGCGGTGCCGCCGGGAAGTTGCCGGCGAACTCCACGAGGCGTTCGGTGCTGTGGCCGGCGCGCGAGCCGCGCTGGCCCGACCGATCGTCGCCGTCGGAGTAGGCACCCGAACCCACCATCAGCTGGGTGATCCGGTCGAGCCGTTGGGCCGTGTCGGCGACGGCCAGCACGTCAGGGCTGCCGAGCGTGGCGGTGACCTGCGCCACCGATCGCGCCGAACCGACCCGTGCCCCACTCGTGTCGAGTTGCTCACCCGACAGGTGTTCGAGCATGTTCGGCAGGCGCACGGTCATCACATAGCGGTCGCCCTCACGGAGCCGGAGCGGCGTCGCCGCGGTGTCGGTCTCGCGGTTGTACCGGTACGAGTCGGCCAGGGCACGGTCGCGCTCGGGGCCGCCCTCGCTGCCCGTGAACCGCATCCGCATGACTTCGCCGACGTCGGGAATCCACACGTCGGCGTACTTGCCGATCGTCACCGTGACCTCGGCCATCTCACCGAACAGGTCGGGAGCCAGCGACGCGCCGATCCGCTCGAACGAGCCCGAGTCGCGCAGCGACGGGTTGTCGGGGTCGCCCGCCGACACCTGCCACACCAGCCCGTCGTACGAGTCCATGGTCGCCAGCCGCACCGGAACACCCGCCGGAAGGCCCTCGATCGTGAACATCACGTCGGCGACCTCTTGCTCGCCGGTGTTCGGGTCGTAGTCGAGCTTGACGTACTCGCGGTACCCGTTGAGCGGGCTGGGGTAGACGCGCGGGTCGAACGGGGGTGTGACGGTCTGGCGCCAGATCGTCCGCGGCGTGTGGTCGGCGCCCGGAAGGCGCGGTCCCAACCACAGCGCCGCCGCGCCGACCCCCGCGAGCACCACGCCGGCCGCGGCGAGCGCCCGCCAGTCGAGCCCGAGCGCGTGCAGGAGCGGGCGCCGTGCGTGCTCGCGGTACGCCAGCCACACGAACACCAACGCCGCCAGCACGGCCCCGTGGAGCACCACCGACACCGGCTTGTCGGTACCCACTGCGATGCCGAGCCCGAGCGCCACGAACGGTGGGACCAGTGCCAGCGACGCCCACCGCGTGGCAGCCAGCGACGCCATCAGGAACGCCGTGACGAACCCCACGAACACCGGCAGCACCATCAGGTCGCCCGTCGCACCGACCGGCGGGGTGGTGGTGAGCAGTTCCTTCCAGGCGGTCGCCGCCGACGTCAGCGCCTCGACCGCCGAGGTGGGCGAGGGCACGACGCCACCGAACCCGTAGTGTCGCAAGGCCAGCACGCTGGCCAACACCACATAGGCGAAGAGGGCGAACACGAACGTGACCGATGCCGGCCACGACCACCTCCGCCCGGCGTGCACGATCGCCAGCGCGGCCAGCGCGGCGACCGCCGCGTTGACGAGGAACACGATGCCCCCGTACGACGAGCGCAGCGCGAACACGGCCACGAGCGTGACGACGAAGACCGCCGCGGCGTCGATCGCCTCCCGCAAGGTGGGTGGTTTCGACAGGCTCAACCACCTTGGGGCGCTCAACCACCTTGGGGCGCTCATCCGACCACCGCCACCAGGCCGCGCCCGAGCGAGTCGAGCGCGGGCACGTCGACGAACGCGCTGCGGCCGATCCGTCGATACCCCGGCCGGCTGCCCAGCACCGCTCGCAGCACGACCGTGTTGACGTCGAACCCGGCCGCCACCATCGACGCCCGCACGGCCGGTACGTCGAGCGCGCCGCCCACACAGGCCACCGCCACGCTGGCTCCGGGGGCGACGCGCCGGGCGGTCTGGAGCGCGGCGGCGATGCCCGGTCCGCCGGGGCGGCCCGCGATGCCGCTGAACCGGTCGAGTAGCCGGGTCGGGTTGACCGCCGGGAACTGCTGGTCGCCGACGATCACGTCGACGGTCTGCTCGTCGCGCATGGCCTGCACTGCTACCGAAGCAGCGCACGACACGCCCAACTCGAACTCGTCGTCGTCGGCGAACTCGTCGGTGTCGGTCGACAGCAGCACGGCCACGTGCGAGCGGCGCGTGTCGTTGTACTGGCGCACCATCAGCTCGCCGATCTTGGCCGAGCTCTTCCAGTGCACGTGGCGCAACTCGTCCCCGCGCACATACGGACGCAGCGTGTGAAAGGCCACGTCGCTCGGCGACAGGTCGGGCGTGGTCTGGCCCTCGAGGTCGCGGATCAGGCCGGCCGCGATCGTCGACAGCAGCACGGTGCGCGGATGCACATAGATCTCGTCGACGTCGGTCCACTGACGGACGCGCCGCATCAGGCCGAGCGGGTCACCGCGCACGGTCGTGACCGGGCCGACCGGGATGATCGCCCGCCGGTGGGTGGGCACCACGAACAGCTCGTCCACCGAGGCGCGGCCCTTCAACCGCGAGATCGAGAACGGCACGACCGCGGCGCCGACCGGCAACTCGACGCGCAGGCTGTGCACCGTCCGCGCCCGGCGGTTGGTGACGGTGAGCTCGCCGGCCGCCCGGTCGCCGACGACCACCCGCGACGGGTTGACCACGATGGTGGCCTCCACGTCGACTCGTCCGAGCGTGAACGCCACCGCCACCGCGAACAGCAGCAACGCGGCAGCAGCCAGCACCAGTGCCTCGCGCCAACCCCACACGTAACCGGCAACCCAGCCGAGCACGCCGAGCACCAGCGCGGTCCAGCCCAGCGGCGTGACGACCCCGGCGGCCGTACGGACCAGCCGGAGTGCGGTGTGGAGGTGGCGCGACACAGCCCTGTTCACCATCGTTTGCGGTCAGGCGGCCCGCTGGCTGGGTGGCTGGGTGTCGGCGAGGATGCGGGCGAGCACGCCGTCGACGGTGCTGCCGGCGAACTCGGCTTCGGGGTGGAGGATCACACGGTGCGACATCACCGGCCCGGCGAGCTCCTTCACGTCGTCGGGAACCACGTAGTTGCGGCCGTTCGCAGCAGCCCACGTCTTGGCCGCGCGCACGTAGGCGAGGCAGCCCCGGACCGACACGCCGAGCTTCACCTCGGGAGCCCGGCGGGTCTCGTCGGCCAGGCGGGCGATGTAGCCGAGCACCGCCGGGTCGACGTGCACCTGGTCGGCGAGGTGAGCCATGTCGACCACCGCCTGCGACGTGATCAGCTCGCCCACCGCCGCCGAACGGTTGCGGTTGGCGGCATCGGCCAGCAGCGTCACCGTGTTCTCCAGGTCGGGGTAGCCGAGCGTGGTCTTCATCATGAACCGGTCGAGCTGGGCCTCGGGCAGGCGATAGGTGCCGGCCTGCTCGATCGGGTTCTGGGTCGCGATCACCATGAACGGGGCGCCGACGTCGTAGGTGTTGCCATCGACCGACACACGGCCTTCCTCCATCACCTCGAGCAATGCCGACTGGGTCTTCGGCGACGCCCGGTTGATCTCGTCGGCCAGCACGATCGTGGCGAAGATCGGGCCCTTGTGGAACTCGAACGTGCTCGTGCGCTGGTCGTAGATCGTTACGCCGGTCACGTCGCTGGGCAGCAGGTCGGGGGTGAACTGGATGCGGTGGTTGGTGCCTTGGACGGTGTTCGCCAGCGAGCGGGCGAGCATCGTCTTACCCGTGCCGGGTACGTCTTCGAGCAACAAGTGCCCTTCCGAGAGCAGGGCCGTCAGCGCGAGCCGGATCGTGTGCGATTTCCCAACGATCGCCCGCTCGACGTTGCCCACCAATTGCTCAAATGTCTGCTGAAACCAAGTTGCCTGTTCGGGGGTCATCGTTGCTCCATTTTCAGATAGTTGCGGACACACTGGGGCCACCAGGTACCCAGACGGTCACCGTTGTCGCACCAACCGTGTTGTTCCAACAGATCGTCGAACCCCAGCTCAGGGTCCCCGCCGCGCTGACATAGCGTGCAGCGAACGTGGCCCCCAAGTTGGTCTCGGTGTTCGCGAAGTCGACGCCACCTTCGGCGCACCGGATGTGGTAGCGCGCCCCAGCCGGGAAGTTGCTTCCCGAACCCGTGATCCACCGCATGCCGCCGCTGGTGGACGTACCCAACGAGATCGACGCGGGAGGCGCTGGCGTGGTCGCAGAGGCGCTCGCGGTGAGGGAGTTGACTCCGTTGGCACTGATCGTGATCGTGCAGCTGACGGTGGCGCTGTAGCCGAAGTCGATGTAACTCGTGGTACCGGTCGCGCCCTGGCTGCTCGACAGGTTCGCTGTACCGCAGTTGCCGGACAATCTCGCGCTCCAACCAGGGCGACCGTCGTCGGCGCGATTGGTGGCCCAATGCCAACGAACTGAGTTACCGCTCCGCTCCGCTGAGATCGTCGGTTGGCGGAGGTTGCCGTAGGGGGTTTGGGCGACGCTGTTGCTGTTGCTGCTCTGGTAGGTCTGGCCGGGGGTGCCGCAGGAGCTGCTCAGCACGGTGCGGGCGACGAACGAGTACGACGTGCCGTTGGTCAGGCCGGTGAACGTCGGGCTGCTCTGCCAACTCGTGCCGCTGTCGCGCGAGAACTCGGTCGACGACGATCCGCAGCCCGAGTTGTTGGCCGCGTTGTGCTGCACGGTGAGCTGCTTGTCTCCCGAGGTCACGCTCGTGATGGTCGGCGGGTCGGGGTTGCCGACGGCGGTCACCGGGGCGGAGACGGTGCTCAGTTCGGAGTTGTCGCGGTTCTTGTCGGAGTTGAACGCGCGCACCGTGAACGTCGACGACTGTGCCCGGCCGACCTGGAACGTGGCCTGGCGGGTCGCCGCCGGCGTCGTCTGGCACTCACCGCTCTCCACGCGGCACACCTCGTACTGGGTCACCGATCGACCGCCGTCGAAGCCCGGTGCCTCCCAGGTGACCGTGATCCGGGGTGTCCCGCCGTCGCCGCTGTTCACGGCACTCGGCTGGCCGGGAACGTCGGGGTACCGCGACGGCATGCCACTGGCGTCCTGGGTGCCCGAGCCCGTGCGGGTGGCGCTCCAGGCACCCCAGCCGTTGTTCGTGCCGGCGCTGTTGCGGGCACGCACCCGGAACGAGTACCGCTGCCCGTTGGTGAGCTCGTCGACCACCAGCGTGGTCTGCGAGCCGCCGGGCACCGCGATCATGCGCCCACCGATGTCGACCTCGTAGTCGGTGATCGCCGAGAAGTCGTTGGCCGTCGGCGGCGGCGCCCACTCGATCGAGAGCTGACCGTCCTGGTAGTCGGTGAACGCCAAACCCACCGGCGGGTCGGGCACCCGGTCGGGACGCCCGACGCTGGACGCACCCGACGGCTCACCCTCGCCCATCTCGTTCCACGCGACGACCGTGAACCGGTAGCCGACGTCGTTGGTGAGCCCGTCGAAGGCGAGGCTGGTGGTCTGCGAGTCACGGGTCAGCGTCGAGCCGTCCTCGCCGATCGCGGTCACGACGTACCGCTCGAACTCACCAAGCTGCATGTCGGCAGCGGTCCACGACAGGTTCACGACGTGGTCGCCGACCGAGTCGACACCCGGCACCCCCGGCTCGCGCGGCTTGCCCTTGACGCCCAGCGCGAACGTGCCTTGCACCGTCCGTTGGGCGGAGTCCTGAAGCGTGTACGTGGCGGCAAAGGTGCCCACGGTGTCGGTGAGGAACGTGCACGACCCGTTCTCGGAGCATTCGAGTTGGGGGGAACCCGGGCCGACGACGTTCCACTCGATCAGCGTCAGCGGCCGGTCGGGGAACGGGTTCGAGGCAGCCGCCACCAGGTTGGCACTCGCCGGCAGCGCGTACAGCGCATCGCGCTCGACGTCGTCGAACGGGCCCACCGAACCCGCCACTGGAGGCGGCGCGTTGGTGCCCGAGATCGTGACGTTGACCACGTTGGGGACCGGGTCGAACGTCTCGTCGGCGACCGTGTAGCGGATCTGGATCTGGTGACCGACCGGGAACAGCTCGTCGCCGCCGCGCCGGCTCACCAGCGTCAACCGCGAGCCGTCGACGTCCACCTCGAGCCCACCGAACGACGCCTCGTCGAACACGTACGTGAGCGGGTCGCCTTCGGGGTCGAGGCTGAGCGGGGCCACATCGAGGTACTCGACCTCGTCGAGCTGGGGCACGCTGATCGCGCCCGGGCCGACGATGACCGGCGGCGACTGGGCCTCGATCACGATGCCGGTCGACAGCGTGGCCAGGCAGTTGCAGCGCGGCGTGGTGAGCCGGTCCTGCGAGCTCAGGTCGGGCCGGTCGGTGACCTCGAACGTCACCAGCACGGTGGTGGTGACGGTCAGCTCCGGTGGCGGTAGGTAGGTGAACGTCGTCTCGCTGGCCCGGCGCACCTCACCGGGCGCACCGGGAGCGAGCTCGATCTCGGTGTCGGTGAGCCGGATGTCGGTGTCGCCGTCGGGGTCGCTGACCACCACCGCCAGGTCGATCAGCATCGGTTCGGGCGTGGCCGCCTCGATCACCCGCGCGTTCGGGTTGGCGCCCACGTCCGACAGCACCGGGGGGTGGTTCTCGTCGCCCGGCACGATCGCAAAGCCGATCGTGGAAGCACCGTCGGTGTCGGTGACCCGGTAGAGGATGGTCTGGGCGTGTTCCGTGACCGGCACCACGAGCAGGCCGTTCTCGGCGCGGACACCGTCGGGTTGCAGTTCGGGCACCGACAGGCGCAGGCCGGCGCGCTCGCCGTCGGGGTCGTAGTCGTTGGCCAGCACGTCGATCACCACCTCGGTGCGGTCGCTCAGGTCCTGCGGGGTGGTGTGGTCGTCGAGCACGGCGACCGGCGGCATGTTCGGGGCGTCGGGGTCGGGCGTCACGACGATCGACGCCTTGCCGTTGCGGCCGCCCTCGTCGACGATGCGGTACTGCTCGACCAGGGCGCCGGCGATGGTCGGCACGGTGACCTCGACGAAGCCGCGGGTGTTCGGGTCGGACTGGTCGAGCACGCGCACGTGGTCGGTGTTGATCGGCGTGGCCGTGGGCTGGCCTTCGAGGTCGAAGAACGGCAGTTCGGCGAGGCGGATCGGCAGGTCCTGCGGCGACACGTCGTTCGCCAGCACCGGGATGTTGAGCGTGCGACCCGGCCGCGCCTTCCACACGTCGTCGTGGGCCTGGGGGCCCCAGTCCTGCTGATCGAGCACGAGCACCCGAACGGTGCCCTCGGCGACGCCACCGTAGGGGTCGGCCACCTTGTAGGTGAACGTGTCGGACGCCGGGGCCGCATGCCCCGCGGTGAACTCGATCACGTTGCCGTCGGCGACCACGCTGTTGCCGCGGGCCGCTTCGCCGGGCACGCCGACCTCGGTCAGGCCGACCGAGTCTCCGTCGGGGTCGATGCCCGTGGTGGGCACCTGCAAGCGCACGGCCGCGTTGCGCACCGCCCGCAGCACCAGCTGGGGTGGTTCGGGCAGCTGGTTCTGGTTCTGGTCGTCGTCGGGCTCGGCGGTCACCGTGATGGTGAGCTGGCCGGTGGCACGCACCCCGTTGGCGACGATCTCATAGGCGAGTACGTACGGTTCGAACCGCGGGCCAGCACCCCACACGTAGACGTCGCGCCCGGTCGCCCAGGCGATGCCGCCACCGGCCTCGGTGAAGGCCGCCGCCGACTGCTCGGTCACGCCCACCAGCTCGATCTCGTCCGAGTCGGGGTCGACGTCGTTGCGCAACACCGGTACGGCCACCACCGAACCGGTGCGCACCTTGGCGGTGTCGTCGCCGGCCACGGGCGGCTGGTCGACACCGGGAGGCTGGATCAGGATCGTCACCGTGCCACGGCTGCGGTCGCGGTCGGCCGCCTGCTGGTCGGCTGACGCGCCGGTGGCCGCGCGCTCGCCCTCGCGCCCGTCGGTCACCCGGTAGAACACGTCGAACGGGCCGGTTGGCGTGGTACCCGTCGGGCCGGGCACCACCTCGAGCTGGAGCATCCGCCGGTCGACGATCGTGGCCCGCACCTCGCCCGCGTCGGGGTCGCCGAGCGGCACGTCGACGTCGATCACGCCGAGCAGGTCGCCGTCGAGGTCGACGTCGTTGCCGAGCACCTCGACGTTCACCACCCGGTTCGGGCGCAGCGTCACCTTGTCGGGCACCGCCACCGGAGCGGTGTTGTGCTCCTGAGTGCCGCGCACCTCGACGCGAATCGCAGCCTGCTCGGAACTGGTGCCGTCGCTCGCCAGGTAGTCGAGCTGGTACACGCCGGGCTCGTGGCCCGTGATCTCGACCACCTCGCCGCTGAGCTTGCGGGCCTGGTAGCCCTCAGGTGCCGCCGGCCATGCGGGGATGAGTGTGAGCTCGTCCTTGTTCCCGTCGGAGTCGTTGTCGAGCGGTGAGATCGTGGCGGTCTGGCCTACCGACAGCGTCAAGAAGTCGTCTGCCGTGGTCGGGGGGATCGCTGAACCGGTCGGCTTGACCGTGACCTCGAGCGTCTCGGTCCAGTCGGCGTACCCGTCGGTGACGGTGACCTCCACGTCGTACACGCCCGGACCGACGCCGAACGCCCGGTACGTCACCACGCCCTCGGGGGTGGAAGCGGTGCGCCCGTCGGTGAGCGCGACCGCCCCGACCAACCGGAGGTCGTCGCCGTCGGGGTCCCACCAATCGGGCATCACGTTGTAGGCGATCTCTTTGCCCTCTTCCACCACGGTGCGCATCTGGCGCGTGTCGTCGCCCTTGGGACGCAACGCCGGCGGGTTGTTGCCCGGCAGGTCGCGGACCCGCACGGTGACGTCGGCGGGGGCCGACTCGTTGAGTTGGGTGTCTTGCACCGTGTACTGGAACGTGAACGACAGTTGCCGGTCGCGGGCGCCGGTGAGGTACGCGTCGCTGGGCGAGTACAGCACGTGTTGACCGTTGTCGACGACCGTCAGGGCACCCCACTCCCCCTGGCTCGGAACGAGCTGGGCGATCGCCAGCGGCTCGCAGTTGAGGTCGTCGTCGTTGTGCAACAGATCGATCACCGTTTGGCGCGGACGCACGCCCACGTCGTCGGGCCCTGCGACGGGGACCGCGTCGCCGCCGCGCTGGCAGTCGCGTTCAACCTCCACCTCCGACTCGCCGGTGGTGCTCTGGTCGCGCTCCTCCTCGTCCTGCTGCGGCTCGACGTCGTCCCAATTGCCGACGTACGACAGCGTGCCGTCGTGATCGGCCCACAGGTCGCCGTTGCCGGTGTTGTTGAGCACGACGTTGTTCTGGTTCACCCGGAACACGAGCTCGGCACCAGCGCTCGCCCCGGGGATCGGCTCGGGCCCGTTCACCTGCCCGTTCGAGCACTCGCGGTAGCGCAGCGGCTCGGCGCTCGACCAGGCCGCGAACACGCAGGCGCCCACCCGCACCGGCTGCGCGGCAAGCCCCGCTGCAGCCGCCAGCTGGATGGCATCGGTAGCTGCGTCGGCCAGCTCCACCTCGTACAGCCCGCTGTCGCTGGCGACGAGCACACCCGCGGCGGCCGGGCCGGGTTGCTGTACCTGCCAACCCGTGCCGGGCACGGTCACCACTCGCGCCGTACCGTCGCCCGCCGTCCAGGCCACCTCGCCCGTGTCGGTCAACACCACCGGGGTGGCCCCGACGGCGGTCACCTGGTGGATCGACGCGGTGTTCACCCCGAGTGGGTGCACCTGCGACTCGTACAGCGGCTCGGGTTCGGGCTCACCCGCGACGTCGTCGGGTGTGGGGGCGACCGTCGTGGTCGTCGTCGGCGCGGTCGGCGGCACCGTGTCGTCGACCTCATCGAGCACCTCGCCGTGTCCCTCGCGCAACGGCTTCTTGTCGGTGCCGAGGTGCACCTCGTACCACCCCTCCGGGCCGACCACGATCACCTTGCCACGCTCGACTGGATCACCGTCGGCGTCGACGAAGGCACTGGCCGGTGTGACGATCAGGCGCGAACCTGACTCGACCAGGGCATCGGGCTTGCCGGGGAACTCGGGAGCGACGGGGGCCGAGTCGGCCCCCACCCACAGCGCGCCGGTCTCGGGGTCGATCACCGCGCCGACGCCGCCACCGATCCAGTACTCGGCGAACGGGATCTCGTTCGGGGTGGTGAACGCCCCGGTGGTCACATCGACACGTTGGACCCCGCCCTGGCGGCCGCTGAACAACACCGTCCGGCCATCCTGGAGCACCCCTGGATCCTCTGCTGCGGCAACCGAGAAGTCGAGCTCCTTGATCGCCATGTTCAACCGGCCGACGCGCCGCATCTCCGAGTTGGTCACCCACACGGCGCCGTCGTCGAGGCGCACGTTGGTGGCGGTCGATCCGTCCGACTGCACTGCTGCGACCACGATCGCCGTGGTCAGCAACGAGGTCGCGACGGTGCCACCGACGACCCGTTTGCGGCTGCCCAGCAGGCCGAACACCCGACGCACGACTCCGTTCATGGTTGCCCTCCGCCGGCGCACGCCGCCACGGGAGTCCCCGCCGACATCCGCCCATCCGGTGCGATCACCGCGATCTCGACACACTCGTCCGGCCCGGTGAACGTCGGTTCCGTCACTTCCGCGGGCACCGCGGACGAGTCGCTGATGACGGCGTACAGGAACCCGGCACCCCGGCTCGGCCAGGTGAATGTGTAGCCGTCGGCATCGAACGCCACGGTGATCTCGCGGGGGTCGAGCGCGGCCACCGGCTGCGGGCCCGCCAGGTCGAGGTCGTCGTTGACCTCGACGTTGACTTGGCCGTCGTCCACCGGCGACTTCGCGTCGTCACCACCACCCCGCGTCATCACCACGCCGACGATCACCGCGATCAACACCGCGGCCGCAGCCAGCGCCGCGTACAGCACCTTGGGTGGGCCACTCGGAGCCGCCAGGGCCGGCAGCTCGGCCGACGCGACCGGCACACCATGGACGGTGTCGGCGATATCGGGTTCGGCGAGCAGGCCCTCGCGGCGACGCTCGCTCGGGGCGGGCACGACCGGTTCGTAGTGAGGAGCTCCGGCCGGGATGCTCGCGATCGGCGGCGCCGCGGGTGCCGCGGGTGCCTGGGCCTGGACCTCGACGACACCCTTCACGCGGGTGGCGTCGTCGTCGGGTTCGTCACCCCGACGGGCGCGAACCGAGCCGGCCTCCTCGGCAAGTTCCAGCGTGGTCACCGCGAGGTTGAGCTCGGACTCGACCTGTTGCAGTTGGCGCCCGAACTCGGCCGCAGACGTTGGGCGGTGCGCGGCGCTCTTCGCCATCGCTCCGGCGAGCACGCGCTCCAGCAGCGGGGGCACGTCGGGCCGCCCGATCGGCGGCACCGGGTTACGTTCGATCCTGGCGATCAGCGCCAGCGGCCGGTTGTCGCCGCCCTTGACCTCGAACGGCGAGCGGCCCGCCAGGAGCGTGTACACGGTGGCGGCCAGCGAGTACACGTCGCTGCGCACGTCGAACGGTGCCTCGCCCATCGCCTCGGGCGGCGACCAGGGAATCGACAGCCCGTCGGCGGTGTCGGCTTGTGGGCCCTGCACCGATGCGATGCCGAAGTCGGTGAGGCCTGGACGCCGGTACTCGCTGGTCAGCACGTTGGCGGGCTTGATGTCGCGGTGGAGCACGCCCGCCCGGTGGGCCGTCTCGACCGCGCTCGCCAGCTGTACGCCCACCCGCAACACGTCGGCCACGCTCATCTGCTCGTCGCGCGCACGGTCGTAGAAGTTGCGGCCCGGGTAGTACTCCATCACCAGGTAGGGCCGCCCGTCGGGCGCCACCGCGGCCATGAACACCTGGACGATGTACGGATGCGCCGACACCTTGGCCATCAGGTTGGCCTCGGCGGTGTAGTCGGCCACCGAACCGGACGGCACCGCTCCGGGGTCGAGCACCTTGACCGCCACGCGCCGGCTCGGCGACTGCTGCTCGTACAAGAACACGTCGGCATAGCCGCCCGAGCCGATCACCTCGACGAACTCGAACCCGGGCAGCAGCGGCGGCCGGGACACCTGACGCCTAGTCATCGTCGCCCCCGATCGCGGCGAGCGCATCGAGCGCCGCCAGGTCGTCGCGGGTGACGAGGCGCGTGGCGACGGCGTACTCCACCAGCCGCGAACGCCGGTTCGACGCGTACTCGGCGATGTCGCCGCGCAGCCCGCGCACACCGAGCTTGGTCAGCTTGTCGCAGACGTTGTCGAGCTTGCGGCCGAACTTGGTCGGGGTCCACCCCAGCCGCCGTGCCGCCTGCGGTGACGACGGCAGCATCACCGACGCCCGGCCGTCACCACGCAGGCGCGGCTCGGCGAGGGCGACGATCAGAAGCCGCTGGTCGCGGGTGAGCCCCACCCGGCCGACCGTGGTGGCCCCCACCGGGGCGTCGACGACCACGGGAGGTTCGTACGCCGCAGCGGGGGCGACCACCTGGAGCTCGTACGTGGTCGGCCCTGCCGTGAACGCCACTCGCGTCGTGCCGAACACCAGAGGAATCGCCGCGCCAGGAGCGAGGAACGCCTCCATCCGGCCATCACGGTCGCTGACGGTCGCCGACAGCTGGGAACCCGCGTTCGACAGGAACCACAACCCGTCGCGCTCGGAGAGCACCAGGAACACCCGGTGCAGGAACGGGTTGTCGTCCACGACCAGGTCGGCGTCGCGGCCGATCGTCAATGTCGAGCCGGCAGGCACGACACTGAGCGCGCCGCAGAAGTCGACGGTCACCGCGCCGGGCGGCAGCGTCGCGTCGGCATCGGTGTCAGAGCGAGGCGTCATAGGTCGCCGTCACCTCCCCGCCGAAGTCGATCGATGCTCCGTCGGTGAGCAACATGGGCTCGTCGGCATGCAGCCGCCGCGGGGGCCGGCCCGGAAGCGTCACCGTCGTGTGGTTGGCCGAGCCGAGATCGACGATCAGCACCTGCCAGCCCTCGATCCGCACCATCGCATGGGTGCGTGACAGCCCTTGATGCGTGTCCAGGCGCACCACCTTGGGGAGCTCACCGCTCAGCCGCCCCTCGATCCGCGGGTTGCGCCCGATGACCACCGGCTTGTCGAGCTCGATCGACTCGCCGGTGGAGAGCACGAGGTGGCCGAGCACCGGCCGGGCAACCGCGACCGGTGGCCCGGCGAGCGCTGCGCCACAGCGCGAGCAGGCCGGTTCGTGCGTGGCGTTCGGGTGTCCTGCCGGGCACACCAACGCCTGGACCATCACCCCGGACACCGTGGCCGGTGCGGCACCTTGCAGGTCGCTGAGCTGGTCGACGGTCATCGTGTGACCGTCGTGATCGCCGAGCGCCGCTTGCCCGGCAGCGTCCGAGCCGGCCGTCTCCGCCTGCTGCAGGCGGCGCAACTCGGCCAAGCTCACGGTGTGGCCGTCGTGATCGCCGAGTTCGGCAGCGGCCGGCGGAGCACCATCGGCCACGTCGTCGGCGACGTGCATCGCTGCGTCCTGCACACGGCGGTGCACGGTGTGCCCGTACAACTCGTCGTACGGCGAGTTGTACTCGGAGGGCATGAGGGGTTCGGATGGCTCGGCTGGCGCCGGCAGCGCGCCGGGCAACAGCGTGTGCGCCGCTTCGAAGACCGGCTCGTCCGGCATCGGGGCGTCGATCGGCGGCTCGACAACCTCCGGCTCGGCAACCTCCGGATCGACGACCTCCGGCTCGGCAACTTCCGGATCGACGTCGTCGGGTGCACCCCGCGTTCGCACCGGTGGCACCGGCTCGGGGCCAGGTGGTGGCGACAGCAGCGTCGGCATGGCGTCGGGCGCGGTCGGTTCGGACGCGAGCGAGCGCTGCGCGGACATCGCCGTCGACGGGGCGGGCGCGTCGACGATCGGTCCGGTCGCGTCGGCCACGTTCGGCCGCACCAGCCCCGAAGCCGGCACCACCCCGCGGTCGACGTTGAACAGGCTCGGTGCCTCGGGAACCGTGCCCAGCCCGAGCGCCAGGGTCGTCCACCCGTCGACGACGTGTTCGTTCCACGTCCGCAAGCCGGCCCCGCCGATCTCGACGGTCTCGCTCGCGCCAATCCGCACGACCGCGTCACCGCGCACGACCACGCGCACCGCGGCGTCCTCCTCGGCGACGACCGCGAAGCTGCCCAGGTTGCGGAGCCCCGCGGCGGCGAGCACTTCGAGGACGGCATCGACGCCACCGCCCTCGTCCAACCCGGCCGCGACGTCGGCGACGACATCGGCTGCCGAGCCGTCGAGCAGCACCAGCACACGCGCCGAGACGACCGCGATCCCGTCGCCAGGCACCAGGCCGGTCGCGGCGGTGCTCACTGAGGCACCTCGAAGATCGGTGTCGGCACCGTCACCTCGCCATCCGGCCCGTCTTCGCTGGGCCGACCGCCGGGAACGGCGGTGATCAACGCCGTTGCGCTGTCGCCGTGTTCAGGCGGCGATGCCGGCACGAACCGCGACCGGGGTCCGGTGATCTCGGGGTCGTCCTGGGGGCGCGGACCGGTCGCGTCGATGTCTCCCAGCAGCGCGGGGCTCCACGTGACATCGACCACGATCGCCGTCGCATTGTCGGGTGCCCGCCCTTCGAGGACCCTCCCGATGATGGCTTCCACCGCCTGGGCCGCGTCGGGTGCACCGGCGAGCACATCGCCGAGGACGGCCTCGTCGAGTTGGCCAGACACCCCGTCGGAACACAGCAGCAGTCGCTGATTCGCCGCGCACTCGAGGACCACGTAGTCGGGCACCACGTGGTCGTCGGCTCCGATCGCGCGGGTCACCACGTTGCGCTCCGGGTGACTGCGGGCCTCCTCGGCGGAGATCGCCCCGGCGTCCACGAGCTCCTGCACCACCGAGTGGTCGTGTGTCAGCACGCGAAACCCGTCGGCGTCGTGCACGTAGCACCGCGAGTCACCGACGTTGACGACGACGATCGACTCGGCACCCGCGTTGTCGACCAGCATCGCTGCGACGAGGGTGGTTCCCATGCCGCCCGTCCCGGCGACGTGGGCGTGCTCGCGGACGGTCGCGTTCACGACGCTCACCAGCTCGCCAACCGCTTCGAGCGGCAACGGTACCTGGTCGCTCAGCGACTGGAGATGCTCGACGACGAGCCGGCTGGCGACGTCGCCCGCGGCATGCCCACCCATTCCGTCGGCGACGGCGAACAGCCCGGGCTCGGCGATCAGGCTGTCTTCGTTGAGCCGACGAACCTTGCCGACGTCGGTACGGGCAGCCCAGGCGAGACGGACGTGCTGACGCTCGAATGTCCGAACCGATGTCCCGCCCACGTGTGGTGCCCTACTCATCCTCCGAACCGCCACGCTGGGCACCCGGGCGACCCTGTACGGCCGCTGCGCCCATCCTGCCGGGCAAGGGTCCAATCGGCCAGTGCTCGTTGGTACATGTACCGAGGTACATGTACCAACGGACGCAACCACTCTCGACGACGAGTCGGGCCGGACGCGTTCGTCATCAGCTCCCGCGCTCGATCGAGACCATTGCTTGGATCACCGGTCACGATCCGCGACGGTAAGGAAGGTTGCCCCCAAGAGGAATGGGTCGATTTCACCACTCCGGGGCGCCGCGTGCAGATGTTGTGCAGATGGTGCGCAACATCTGCACGCGCCGACTCGTTCAGTAGCGGTAGTGCTCGGGCTTGTAGGGGCCGCCGGGCTCGACGCCGATGTAGTCGGCCTGCTCGTCGGTGAGGTGGGTCAGCTTGGCGCCGAGCGCGTCGAGGTGCAGGCGGGCGACCTTCTCGTCGAGGTGCTTGGGCAGCACGTACACGCCCAGCGGGTACTGGTCGGTGTTGCCCCACAGCTCGATCTGGGCGATCACCTGGTTCGAGAACGAGCAGCTCATCACGAAGCTCGGGTGGCCGGTCGCGCAGCCCAGGTTCACCAGACGCCCCTCGGCGAGGATCAGGATCTGATGCCCGTCCGGGTAGCGCCACACGTCGGTGCCGGGCTTGAGCTCGTCCTTCACCGCGCCCGAGCGGGCGAGGCCTTCCATGTCGATCTCGTTGTCGAAGTGGCCGATGTTGCACACGATCGCGTTGTGCTTCATCTTCGCCATGTGCTCGGCGGTGACCAGGCCGTAGTTGCCCGAGGCGGTGACGAAGATGTCGATCTCGCCGACCACGTCGTCCATGCGCACCACCTCGAGGCCCTCCATCGCCGCCTGGAGCGCGTTGATCGGGTCGATCTCGGTGACCAGCACGCGGGCGCCCTGGCCGCGCAGCGACTGCACGCAACCCTTGCCGACGTCGCCGTAGCCGAGCACCAGCGCGGTCTTGCCGCCGATCATCACGTCGGTGGCCCGGCAGATCGCGTCGACCAGCGAGTGGCGGCAGCCGTACAGGTTGTCGAACTTCGACTTGGTGACCGAGTCGTTGACGTTGATGGCCGGGAACAGCAGTTGCCCGTCGGCGAACATCTTGTAGAGCCGCTTGACGCCGGTGGTGGTCTCCTCGGTGACACCCTTCACCGACCTGCCCATGCGGGTCCACTTGGTCGGGTCTTCCTTGAGCGTCTTGTTGAGCAGGCCCAAGATGATCGCCAGCTCGGCGTTGCCGGCCTCGGTGGGGTCGGGCACGGCACCGGCGGCCTCGTACTCGGCCCCCTTGTGCACCAGCAGCGTGGCGTCACCGCCGTCGTCGAGGATCATGTTCGGGCCGTCGTCGTGATCGGGCCACGTCATCATCTGCTCGGTGCACCACCAGTACTCCTCGAGCGTCTCGCCCTTCCAGGCGTACACCGGCACACCCTGCGGGTCGTCGACGGTGCCCTCGGGGCCCACTACGACGGCAGCCGCGGCGTGGTCCTGGGTGGAGAAGATGTTGCAGCTCGCCCAGCGCACCTCGGCGCCCAGCTCGGTGAGCGTCTCGATCAGCACCGCGGTCTGGATCGTCATGTGCAGCGAACCCGAGATGCGCGCCCCGGCCAGCGGCTTCGACGGCCCGAACTCCTTGCGGATCGCCATCAGGCCGGGCATCTCGTGCTCGGCGAGCAGCATCTCCTTACGGCCGAACGGCGCCAGCGAGAGGTCGGCGACGCGGAAATCGCGGCGCGCTGCGAGGGTGGAAGTGGTCACGGCAATTGTCCCTTTCAGATGGATGCGGGCACGCGCCCGGATCAACGCTGCGAGCTGGGGCCTGCTGGCACCAGATCGGGACAGCCCGCGGCCCGAGATGCTACCGCTGCGCCGAGCCCTCAGGAAGGTCGAGCGTCACGCCGCTCCTCGTCGCTGCGGACGATACAGAAGTGGTTGCCCTCCGGGTCGGCGAGCACCATCCAGCCCGTTCCGTCGGGGTTGCGCCGATCGGCGACCGGGGTGGCGCCCAGGCCGCGGACCCGATCGATCTCGTCGTCTCGGCGCCGGTCGGTAGGTGCCAGGTCGAGGTGCACGCGCCCCTCGGCCGTGTGCAACTCGCCAACTTCGATGAAGAGCAGCCGATGGCCACTGATCGGGTCGACGATCATGCACTCTTCGTGGCCGGGCTCGTTCGGGTCGCCCGGAACGTCGGAATAGCCGAGGACCGATTTCCACCACTCGGACAGCGAGTATGCATCACGGCAGTCGAACGTGGTGTGCGAGACACGAGACGTCATCCCGGCGAACCTAGTGCCGTGACCGTGAACGTTGGCTCGGTTCCGGCGAGTCGGGGGCGTCGCCGGCAAGGCGCGGCGACGAAGTGCCTGCCTTGTCCAACCACGAGGAGTCCGCAACGCAGCCGGCGGCGTCATCCGGCCGGCGCAGCGAGCCAACGTTCGTGGTCACGGCACGAGTGCCGTCACACGGGTTCGAGCTTGGCGGGGACGGTCTTGTGCCAGGGAGTGCCAGCGAGCCAGTCGCGGTCGGCGCTGGCGGTGAACTCGTTGGGTTCGGCACCGTTGCCGAAGTAGCCGTTCGGGATCGCCAGGTGGCCGGGCTGCATGCCGCGATCGACGGCGACGTTCACCACAGCCGACGAACGCCCCGTGGTCAACCGGGCGACCGCGCCGTCGGCGAGGCCGAGGCGCGTCGCGTCGGGTTCACTCACCCGCAAGGCCCCGCCGGGGTCGCGCTTGCGCCAAGCCTGGTCGCGGATGATCGTGTTGGCGGTGAACGAGCGGCGCTCGCCGGCCGACAGCAGGAACGGCCACTCGGGGTCGTCGCCCGGGGGCGTCGCGGTGGCCAACGTGGCAAGTTCGTCGAGCAGCTCGGGGATCACGAGCTGGATCAGCCCGTCGGGCGTACCGATGCGTTGCCAGCCGACCTCGTGCGCGTCCTCGCTGATGACGACGCCGCTCGGGCTGGTGAGGATCGCCTCGAACAAGGCCTCGCCCGCTTCGAGCCCCGCGTCACCTTCTTGGGGCCCGAACCCGGCCCGGCGGACCGCCTCGGGATACAGCTGGGCGCACTTGTGGGCGGCGGCCCACAGCACCGCAGCCGACCCGGCCCCCGGCCCGTACTGCGCATCGAGCGCAGGGCCGAGCGTGCGGTACAGCACGATCGGGGCGACCACGCCGAGCGCCGGCTCGGCAGCCAACGCTTCGAAGAACGCGCCGGCGAACTCCGCCCGGCTGCGCAGCGCGGCCGCTTGCAACTCCGCGAGCTGGACTGGCCCGAAACTGGGGGTGGTGAGCGCTCCGGACGCCTCGACGAGTCGGGCGTGGATCTCCGGTTCGGGGAACACGCCAGGGGGAGCGTCGAGGAGAGGGTGGCGAAGGTGGAACACGTTGCGCGGGAACTCGAAGTTGAAGAACGTCGCCTCGTACTTCTCGAACTGGGTGGCGGCCGGGAGCACGTAGTCGGCGAGCCGGGCGGTTTCGGTGAGCGACACGTCGATCACCACAAGCACGTCGAGCGCGTCGACCGCGGCCCGCATCGCGTGGCTGTCGGCGATCGAGTGGACCGGGTTGCCGCTCTCGACGATCAGCGCCCGGAAGCGGGCGGGGTGGTCGGCGAGGATCTCTTCAGGGATCACGTTGGCCGGCATCAGGCCGCTGATGATCTTCGAGCCGGTGACGGGCGTGACCGGCCCGGCCCCGTACACCTCCTTCGGCTTGGCCTTGGCGAGTGGCACGAGCGCGGTCGGTGAGTACTGCGCGCCCGGCTTGGCGAAGTTGCCGGTAAGCAGCCACACCAGCTTCTCGAGGTAGCTGACCAGCGTGGAGTAGCGGTTGTGCTGTACCCCGAGGTCTTCGAACACGGCCACGCTGTCGGCCGCGGCGATCCGGCGAGCAGCCGCGCGCACCCGCTCCTCGGCCACGCCCGAGATGGCGCACCACTCGCCCACCGGCACATCGCCGAGCACGCCGAGGATCTGTTCGACGCCGGCCGCGTGGTCGGCCAGCCAGGCCGCGTCGTGCAAGCGCTCTTGGGCGATCACCGCGGCGAGCGCGCCGATCAGCCACGCGTCGCGGCCCGGCTTGACCTGGAGGTGGAACCCGGCGCCGTTCGATTCGGCCAGGTCGGCGGTCTCGGTGCACCGCGGGTCGATGACGATCAGCGCCCGGGTGGGGTCGTTGGAGATCTCCTTGAGCGTGGTGCGAGCGTGCGGGATCGAGTGGCTCTGCCACGGGTTCTTGCCGAGGAACAGCGCCACTTCGGCGTGCTCGAAGTCGGCGCGCACCATCGTGCCGAGCATGCGCCCGTTGACCCAGAACTCGCCGGTCTTCTCCTGCGCCAGCGCGCTCGACCGGTACCGGCCACCGAACGCACGGAACATCGCCGCCCCGTACGCCCCGCCGAGGTGGTTGCCCTGGCCGCCACCGCCGTAGTAGAGGATCGATTCGCCGCCATACGTATCGCGCACGGCACCCAGTCGTTCGGCAACCTCACGGATCGCGGTGTCCCAGTCGATCTCCTCGAACGTGCCGTCGGGGCGCTTGCGCAGTGGGCCCAGCACGCGGTCGTTGGCACCGTTCTGGTAGTGGTCGAGGCGCAGCGCCTTCTCGCACGTGTAGCCCTTCGAGGCCGGGTGCGCCTTGTCGCCGCGGATCCGTTCGAACCGGCGGCTGGTGCCGAGCTGCTCGCCGAGGCGCACCTCGATGCCGCAGTTGCACTCGCACAGGATGCACGCGGTGGGCTTCCACTCCGGAGCGGGGGCTTCGATAGCAGGGGCCTGGATCACGTCAGTCACGTCGTGCAACTTAGTGAAGTGAGTTGCGTCGTGCAACTACGGATCGGATACCATGGCCGGCGATGACCCAGCGCACGCGCACCGACGACTGGCCGTGCCCGATCGCCCGGGCGGTCGACGAGTTGGGCGACGGATGGACCTTGTTGATCCTGCGTGACGCGTTCTTGGGCTCGCGCCGGTTCGACGACTTCCACCGCTCGCTGGGCATCGGCCGCAACATCCTCACCGACCGGCTCCACCAGCTCGTCGAGCGCGGCATGCTCACCAAGGTGCTGTACTCCGAGCATCCCCCCCGCCACGAGTACCGCCTCACCGACAAGGGCCGCCAGATCTGGCCGGTGCTCGCCGCGATGGCCGCCTGGGCCGACACCTGGATGGCCGGCCCCGAGGGCCCCCCGGTCGTGTATCACCACAAAACGTGCGACCACGACATGCACGCCGAGGTGGTGTGCAGCGAGTGCCGCGAACCGATCGACGTGCGCGCCGTCCGCGCCCGCCGCGGGCCCGGCTACCCCGCCGAACTGGTCGACACCCGCCTGTCGTAGGTGCTTGACTTCGAGCGCGCTTGAACTCGTACGGTGCGGCGATGAAGTTCGTGCCGTACGAGCAGACCCGCGAGCTGCCCAACATCGTCGTCGACGGGTCACCGAACGCGGCGACGGTGCTGACGCTCACCCACTGGCCGGGCATCAGCCAGCCACCCCAGCTGGCACACGACCTGTCAGCCGGGATGGCGTTCCGGTACCTCGATGACCCGCCGGCCCACACCCCGGCTACGGCGGTCACCAACAACCACTTCGACCAGGACGGATTGGTGGCCGCGTTCGCGCTGACCCGGCCCACCGCTGCGCTCCGGCACCGCCAGCTCCTGATCGACCTGGCCGCGGCCGGTGACTTCGGCACCTACCGCGACCGCCGTGCCGCGCGGGCGTCGATGACCGTGTCGCGGATGGCCGAGGCCGGCTTCGACGACTACGCCGAGTTCGCCGCGCGCTGCTACGCCGAGGCGCTGCCGCAGGTGCTCGACATGCTGCTCGAGGGCGACCGCTTCCGCGACCTGTGGGGCGACGAGGACGCCGAACTCGACCGCAGCGAACACGCTCTAGCAAGCGGCGCGATCCGCCTCGTCGAGCACCCCGAACTCGACCTCGCGGTGGCCACCGCGGCCGATGGGTGGCGGCGCTCACGCGGCCACCGGTTCGGTGGCGACGAGTACGAGGGCGTCCATCCGATGGCACTCAACAACGCCACTGCGTGCGCGCGCGTGCTGTTCGTACACGGCCGGCGCTACCGCTACACCGACCGCTACGAGACGTGGGTGCAGTACGTGTCGCGGCGACCGCCGGCGCGCCGCGACCTACGCCCGCTGGCCGAGCAGCTGACCGCGGCCGAGGCAGGCACGGTGGTGTGGTCGGCATCGCCGCCCGGCGCGCTGAGCCCGACGCTCGACCACGATGGTGAGTCGTCGCTCGATGCCACGACCGTGTTCGAGACGTTGACCCGACACCTCCGCACCGCGCCACCAGCGTGGGACCCCTACGCGATCGAGGGGCCGTGAGGTGTTCAGGTTCTTGCAGGGACGTCCGTGCAGAAACGTGAACACCTCGGCCGATCACTCCGGCCGACGGTGCGGGATCGTCGCCCCGATCAGCCCGCTGGCGACGGCCGCCCCGGCCGACCACAGCCAGAGGCGGTGGAACTCCGACACGCCGGCCACGCCGGCCGACTCGCTGCCGATGATCACCACCAGCACGGCGATGCCGAGCGCGCCACCCACCTGGCGAGCGGTCTGGTTGACGGCCGACCCGACCGCGTAACGGTGCGCCGGCAGGCCCGCCACCGACGCCGCGCTGAGCACCGGGAAGGTGAGCCCGATACCCAACCCGACTACCAGGGTGCCCGGCAACCAGTGGGCGAGGTAGCTCCGGTCGGCGTCGATCTGCCAGGCGTACCAGGCCAGCCCGGCGGCCATGCACAGCGACCCGGCGAGCAGCACCCACCGGAAGCCCACTCGCCCGGCGAGCTTGCCGGCTGGCCCGGCGACCACGGCCACGACGAGCGGGCCGGGCGTGACGGCGAGGCCGGCGCGCATGATCGTGTAGTCCCACACGCCGGTGAGGAACAAGATGTTGCCGAGCAGCATCGGGAAGAAGGCGAGCGCGTAGATCAGCGTGGCCGCGTTGGCCGTGCTGAACGTGCGGTCGCCGAACAGGGCCAGGTCGAGCACCGGCGACGGGTGCGCCCGCGAGCGGCGCACGAAGGCGATGCCGACCACGATGCCAAGCCCGAGCGCGAGCCAGAAGCGGGCGCTGCCCCAACCCCAGGCGGGACCTTCCGAGATCGCCAGCACGACGGCCGCCACCGACACCGTGGCGAGCAGCACGCCGGCGTAGTCGGGCCGAGCTGCCGACGGCTCGCGCTCCGACTCGGCGAGGTAGGTCCGGCCGAGCAGCAGCACCCCGACACCCACCGGGATGTTGACGAAGAACGCCCATCGCCACCCGCCAGCCGACACGATCGCCGCGCCGAGCGAGGGGCCGGTGGCCACGGCCAGCGCACCGATCCCACCCCACAGGGCCACCATCTGGGTGCGTCGCTCGGCCGGGAAGGCCGAGATCAGCAGCGCCACCGAGGCCGGCACGAGGAACGCCGCACCGACGCCTTGCAGCGCGCGGGCGGCGATCAGCAACGGCACGTTCGGCGCCAGCCCGCACAGCAATGAAGCGGTGACGAACACGCCGATGCCGAGCTCGAACGTGCGCCGCCGGCCGAGCCGATCGCCGGTGCGCCCGCCGGTGACGAGCAGCGCGCCGAACACGATCGAGTACGCGGTGATGACCCACGCCAGGGTCGCCGGCTTGGTGCCGGCGAAGTCGGCTTCCAGGTCGGGAAAGGCGACGTTGACGATCGACAGGTCGAGCGCCGCCATGAACGACCCGAGCGCCGTCAGCACGAAGACGACGCGGGGACGCACCCGCGCGCCATCGGTGGCTGCCGGAACGACCGGCGCCTTGAGTTTCGTCATGCAACTGACTCTAGCGCGCCGCCGTGTCGCCTCGTCGGGTGCGGCTGGTCAGGCGTCGTGCAACCAGGGGTACCGCTCGACGTCCTTGCCGGCGTAGTCGGGGTCGAGATAGATGAAGCACCGCTGGATCAGGAAGTCGCGGACCTCGAACACGTCGCACCAACGCCCCGCCCGCCACTCCTCGATGCCTGCGTGCCACGGCCCGTCGCGGTGCTCGCCCTGGCTGGTGCCCTCGCAGGCGAACGTGTCGGTGCCCGACATGATCCAGTTGAAGTGCGAATAGTGATGCAGGATCGACGTCAGCGTGCCCCCGACGTCGCCGAACATCTGCCCGATCTGTTCGTGTCCGGCGGCCAGCCCCCACTTCGGGAAGTACACCTGGGCGTCGCTGGCGAACAGGCTCAGGATCGAGTCACCACTCGACGTCACACCCCCGTTGTCGAAGGCCTTCAGGTACTCGAGCGCCACGCTCTGCGTTGCTCGTCGGTCATGGTTTCCCGTGCGATCGCCATGTGAACCCCCTCGTCTCGGCGAATCGAGCACCGCGATCGTACGCCTGGCGACGACCCACGATCGACGGCCCGTGAACGGATCGTCAGCACGCCCACCCGGCGGGTTTGACGACGGAGCCAGCCGGGCAGTCCCGGGGCGGACGCGGAGGGAGCATCACATGAACGTCGGGTACATCATCGGCAGCCTGTCGGCCGGGTCGATCAACCGCAAGCTGGTGAACGGGCTGAACGAGTTGGCATCGCAGCGCACGAACCTGCACCTCACCGAGATCTCGATCGGCGAGCTGTCCCTCTACGACCGCGAACGTGACGACGACTACCCGCCCGAGGCGATCGAGTTGAAGCGCGCGATCCGAGCGAGCGACGGCCTGTTGATCTGCACACCCGAGTACAACCGCTCGATCCCCGGCGCACTCAAGAACGCGATCGACTGGGCGTCGCGTCCCTACGGCGACAACGCGTTCGCCGGCAAGCCGGTGGGCGTGATCGGGGCGTCACCCGGAGCGATCGGCACCAGCCTCGCCCAACAGCACCTGCGCAACATCTTGGCCTACCTCGACGCGCCGACGCTCGGACAGCCCGAGGCGTTCATACAGTTCAGCGACGAGCGCTTCGACGAGTCGGGCCGCATCATCGACGACGAGACCCGCGAGTTCCTCGGCGACTGGCTGGTGGCCCTGGAGGAGTGGATCGCCCGCGTCGGCCCGTCCGGCTCGGCGGCAGGCGACGCCGGCCCGATCGAGTCCGAGGCGATGGTGGGCACACCACTCGCCGGTGCACCGTCCGACAACGTGTCGATGATCGAGTTGCTCGACGCGCTCGACGCCGACGGGTTCGGCGCTCAGTTCCTTCCCCGCGACGGCGGCGACGTGGAGTGCTCGAACTGTGGCGCGACCGTGCCGGCGGGCGACCTCAACGTCGCGGTCGCGCGCCGGCTCGAGGGCGCGTCCGACCCCGACGACATGTCGACCGTGTACGCCGCCACCTGCCCAGCGTGCAAGACCGGCGGCACGATCGTGCTGGGGTACGGCGTCAACGCGTCTGGCGACGAGATCGCGATCGGCCACGCCCTGAGCGGAGCGTCGTAGCCTGGCTTCGGTAAGCGTTTTGCGTTCAACCTGGATCCACCGACCGTTGCAGCCGCGCGTCGGCGTTGTCCCAACCCGCGGCGGTTGCAGCGCGAGGTCGACTTCGGGACGCCGTTCGTGAAGCCCAGCCTGCGTGGCGCTTGAACGCAATCGTTACGGAGCCTGGCAGGCCGGCCTTCACCGGCCGTACACCAAGGCCAACGTGGAAGCAACCGTCGTGGGCTGGCGCAACGCCGGTGAGCGACTACAGCGATCGGTGGATCCAGACGTAGCGGGCGCCGCGGTACGTTGCCGGCGTGACCTACGACGTCGACGCGCTGCGCGCCCACTTCCCGTCGCTCGGCTCGGGCATCGCCCACTTCGACGGGCCGGGAGGCACGCAGACACCGCGTCAGGTGGGTGAGGCGATCGCCGCCACGCTCACGGGCCCGCTGTCGAACCGGGGCACGGGCATCGCCTCGGAATCGAACGCCGAGGCAGCGATCGCCGGGTTCCGCAGCGCTTGCGCGGACCTACTCGGCGTGCCGCCCGCGGGTGTGGTGTACGGCCGCAGCGCAACCCAGCTGTGTTACGACTTCTCGCGCGCGCTGTCGAAGTGGTGGTCGCCCGGCGACGAGGTGGTCGTCACCCGGCTCGACCACGACTCGAACATCCGCCCGTGGGTGCAGGCCGCCGAGCGGGCGGGTGCCACTGTCCGCTGGGCCGACCTCGACCCCGACACCGGCGAGCTCGACCTGGCGTCGCTCGACGCGGCGATCAACCCGCGCACACGGCTGGTAGCGGTGACCGCCGCGTCGAACCTCGTGGGCACGATGCCGCCACTCCCCCACATCGCCGAGGCCGCCCACGCTGTCGGGGCGCTCGTCTATGTCGACGCGGTCCACTACGCCGCCCACCACCTCGTCGACCTGGCCGCGCTGGGAGCCGATCTGTTGATGTGCTCGCCGTACAAGTTCCTGGGCCCGCACTGCGGCGTGCTCGCCGCCCACCCCGACCTGCTCGACCAGGTCGTGCCCGACAAGCTGGCGCCGGCCGCCGACGTCGTGCCCGAGCGGTTCGAGTTCGGCACACTGCCGTACGAGACGATGGCCGGCGTCACCGCGGCGGTCGACTTCCTCGCCGCGATCGCACCCGGAGCGGCCACCACTCGCCGAGCGCAACTGGCTGCCTCGTTCGAGGCGATCGACGCCCACGAGACCCGCTTGCGCGAGCGCGCCGAGCACGGTGTCGCCGACCTGGGAGGCGCGTTTGTCGCCCACTCGCATGCCGTACGGCGCACGCCAACGCTGTTCTTTAGCCTTCCCGGCCGCCGCGCCTGGGACGCCTACGAGTTCCTCGCCACCCGCGGCGTGCTCGCTCCGGCCGGCTCGTTCTACGCCTACGAGGCGTTCCGCCGGTTGCACGACCATCACGGGCTCGCCGACGACGGGGGCCTGCGCGTCGGCATGGCGCCGTACACCACCGACGAGGACGTCGACCGCTTGCTCGACGGCCTCGCCGAGCTCACACACCACTGACTCGCGCGGCGTTTGGCCGACCTGTCCGGCCAAACGCTGCACCAGTACGGCTCGCCCGCGCTGCCGGGACCTCGATCTGCTGACGTCGGGGTAGGGTGCTTCCTCTACATACCGAACACGGGGCTGACTGGTTTCGACGTCAGAGCTGTTGTCCGGGTTTGCGACCCGAGTTGCTCAGACTCGCTAAACGGGGCACCCAAAAGAATTGCCGATGAGCAGTTCGCTCTCGCCGCCTGATTTTCAGGTGAGTGGAGAGTCATCGTGAGCAGCAATGCCGCACGGGGCCAGTCAGCTACAGCCCGGCAACAGAAGTAGCCGATGACGGTGGGAAAGACCACTGACGGCGAGAAAGACCGCTGACCGCAAGGAAAGACCTGCCGAGTGATCGCAAGATCTCCCGACCCGCCGGGTGGCCAGCGTCAGGCCAAATGTCGGGAATGGTCGTAGCGAGTCCGTGCACGGGCTGACGGACGGGGGTTCGATTCCCCCCAGCTCCACTCTCTGGTGCTTTGTCGCTCGCTGCGTCACGACCATCTAGCGCATGCGCCTCTACCAGGCGAAACACCCACTGAGGTTCACCTGCGTACTGGGCGCTGGCCGAAGTGCGCCGCGACAGCGCAACGCTGAGGAGCCTCGGCAACTCTGTATGACCCCCTGCGTAGGCTCCCTCCGGTGGGTACCGGACGGACGGCGAGCGCGCCACGATGAGCTTCGTTGTGACGCTCCGCGACGCCGACGCGCGCCTCGCCGACGACCAGCAGATCGTCCTACGACTCGGTACCGACGCCGATGTCGACCAGACCATCAAGGCATCGCTCGGTCACTTCCTCGCGTACAGGCCAGTGGTCGTCGCGTCGGGGCTGGACGCGCCCGGCGCGTTGACGTTGTCGGTGTACCTGAGGAATCCCGGGCGCCCCGTCGTCGCATACCGAGCCGGCCCGTTCCAGCGGTGGTACCGCACGACGACCGTGGGGCACGTCATCGACGCCGGGGTCACGATCTGGCCAACCGACGTGTCAGTTGAAGGTGAACCCCTTCCCTTGTCGAGTGATCACGCGGATCTGGTGGTGTCCGCCAGATCCGATGTCCTTCCCGACGCGTACTTGGCCGCTACCAAGTCAGAACGGCGGCGCATGAGAGACAATCTGCGCCCGGAGTTCGAGGCCGTCCTGGCACTCTTCGACGCCCCGATCGCGTTCGGCCTGCCCGATGGTGCGCAGGCGTAGACTGCGTACGGAGGTGCACAGTGGCTGTTCTGATGCTCAAGACCGAGATCGCGGTTGAGTTCGACATGATCGTCAACGGCCGCACCGTCGTGCACCAGCTCGCCCTTGACGGCGACGAGAATCTGGAGCCTGGTGACCTGGTCGCTCTCGTGAGCGACGGCATCTCGTTGGTGGCCGTCCTCACGGAGATCGATGACGCTGGCTACCTCCACCTCGCGCTGCGCTGATCCCTCGCGGCGCCGCTGCTCGCGCGGTTGCTCCCAATCTCCTGCCGGCACCGGTTCGCGGTGGTTGGTCGTCCGGTGGGTGGGTCATCTCGGTAGACGGGACCACATCGGGCACGTGACGAACCACGTCTTTACGATCCGCGCGATGCCGTACCTACGGCGTCCTGGCCGTCTGACGGCCTCGGGGACTTCAGAAAGTGGGGAACATGAGTACGGAAACGTGGGACTCGATCGACCGTTACGTCGTCATCTCGTCGGACAGCCATGCCGGTGCCGACCTGCGCGACTACAAGCCCTATTTGCCATCGAAGTGGCATGACGACTTCGACGCGTGGGCCGACGCCTACGACAGCCCGTTCGACGACCTGATTCACGCCACCGCGATGCGGAACTGGGACAGCGACTTCCGGATCGAGGAGATGAACGCCGACGGCGTCGCCGCCGAGATCATCTTCCCGAACACCATCCCGCCGTTCTTTCCGACCAGCGCGCTGATCGTGATCGGCCTGCCGAAGACCAAGGAAGAGTTTGCGCCGCGGTGGGCCGGCGTGCAGGCCCACAACCGCTGGGTCGTCGACTTCGTCGCCCAGGCACCGAAACGCCGGCGCGGGCTGGTGCAGATCCTGCCCAACGACGTCGACGCCGCGATTGCCGAGATCGAGTGGGCGGTGTCCACGGGAGCGTTCGGTGGTGTGCTGCTGGCGACGGTGCCTCCGGGGCACTCCGTGCCGGGCCTCAACGACCTCGTCTACGAGCCGTTGTGGTCGTTGTGCGAGGAGCTCGACCTCCCGATCGCCACGCACAACGTGGCGATTCCCGAGATGCGGATGGACCAGCCGGGCGCCAAGGCACTGACGATGTCGGCCGGGGGCCTGTGGAGCCAGTTCGCACTGATGCAGTTGATCCTCGGTGGTGTGTTCGACCGGCACCCGCGCCTGAAGTTGGTGCCGACCGAGTCGGGTGTCGACTGGCCGCTCCAGACCGCGATGATGCTCGACCACATGCTTCCGGGCATGCACTCCGACGCCGCCAACCGCACGATGGGCATGTTCGGCGACGAGACCACCGACAACTTGTCGATGACGCCCACCGAGTTCGTCAAGCGGCAGGTGTACTACGGCGCTAGCGGTGCGGTAACCCCCGAGACGTTCGCCAAGCGCGACGTGCTGGGCGTCGACCACCTGATGTGGGGGTCGGACTACCCGCACGAGGAGGGGTCGACACCGCAGTCGAAGCTGGCGATCCGGTGGGCCTTCAACGACGTACCCGTCGACGAGACCCGCCAGATGCTGGCCGGCAACATCGCCGGCTTGTACGGCTTCGACCTCGAGGCGCTCGTACCGATCGCCAAGGAGATCGGCCCCGAGGTGAGCGAGGTGCACCGCCCGATCACGGCCGGTGACGCCGACTTCAGCGGCGAGACCTATCTCGCCGACTTCATCCCGCGGCCGTATCCCGGCGGTGCGCTGCTGCAACGCAGCCGCGCCGCCGACTCCGCGTTCTAACCACGACCCGTCGCAGCCCCCGGCCCCGTCGCCCCCGAGGCGGCGGGGCCGTGGCGCGTCCTCAGCCTGAACCGGCGACGTCCCGCTAGCCGGGAGTGCGAGTTGATCTGGCGCGGCGCCCGTACTCATCGTGTGACCGACCGACTCGGAGCCATTGGGGGATCCGGGCGGTGCTCCGAATCGAGGGGGACATGAGGAGAACTTCCACACTGTTCGCGTCACTGGCGGTCGTCGGCCTGCTGGCTGCCGCCTGCGGCGGCGACGACGACGCCAGCGATGCCCCCACCACGACTGCGGCCGCGCCGATTGAATCGGCCGCACCCGACACCACCTCCGCGGGAGGGACGACCGACACCGACACGACCGTCGCGGCCGGCGACGGCGACGCCGATGATGATGTGTGCACCGCCGACAAGGTGGGCGGCGAGCTCACCCTCAGCCCACGCGGCCTCGGCACGACACTCGACCCCTACAACGCCTCGATCGGCTCCATCCAGACCGGCGGCGAGGGCCTGCTGCTGTACTCGATGCTGACGCGCTACGACGCGTCGACGGGCGAGTACGTGCCCCATGTCGCCAAGGCGCTGACACCGAACGCCGACGCCAGCGAATGGACGCTCGAACTCCGCGACGGTGTGACGTTCGGCAACGGCGACCCGCTCGACGCGGCCGCGCTGATCGCCCACCTCGACCGGCACCTCAGCGAAGAGAGCCAGTCGCAGGCCAAGCGCCAGGTGTCGTTCTCGATCGAGAGCTACGAGCAGGTCGGCGACATGGCCGTGAAGTTCACGCTGCACGAGCCGTTCGGCAAGTTCCCGGCGCTGCTCGCGGGCACCGCGATCGGCATGGTCCAGAACGCCAGAGTCGTCGAAGAGATGGGCCAGGAGGCGTTCTCGCAGTTCCCGCTCGGTGGCGGCGTCGGCCCGTACGAGATCGCCGAGTGGGCACCGCCCGCGCGGGTCGTCTTCGAGGCCAAGCGCGACTGGTGGGGCGGCCCGGTCTGCATCGAGACGATCACCGAGACCTTCATCCCTGACATCCGCGCCGGTATGGAGGCGTTCAAACTGGGCGAGGTCGACGTGATCTATCTCAACCGCGACCCGGCCCTGGTCGCCGACGCCGAGGCCGAGTTCGGCGGGATGCTCCACTCGACGATGTTCAACGCCGCCTTCTACGTGCACATGAACTCGGGCATCAACGGCTACGACGGGCCGCTCACCGACGTGCGCGTCCGTCAGGCGGTTGCCCACGCGATCGACCCCGACGTAGTGAACGCCCGCGCCTGGGGCGGCTCCGGGTGGCCGGGAAGCGGTGTGGTCCAGGAAGCGTCGGAGTCGATCGACGCCACCGAGGGCCCCGCCTACGACCCGGACCTGGCCCGCCAGTTGCTCGACGAGTACAAGGCCGAAACCGGCTGGGACGGCACGATCGATGCCATGGCTGCGGCGACCCCAGCGTCCAACAAGGAAGCTGCGATCTCGGTCAAGGCGATGCTCGACGCGGTCGGCTTCAACGTCAACCTCGACTCCGACCTGCAGATCGTCGACTTCATCACGCAGGTCTCGATCGACCGCAGCTTCGAGCTGGTTGCCTCGTGGGGAACGATCGCCGCCGAGGCCGAGTTGTACAACGGCCTGCGCACGTTCCACAGCGCCGACCCGAACAACCCGAGCGGCTTCGCCAGCGAAGCCTTCGACGCGGCCCTGACCGTGCTCCGCGATTCGCAGGGGCCGGACCAGTACCAGGCTGCGCTCGAACAACTCCAAGCGGCGGTGAACCAGGACGTGCCGTTCGCGATCTACGGCGCCGACCGGGGCACGACGCTCGCCGACGAGAGCGCAATCGGCGGGCTGGTGTGGCACAACGGCATCGACCCGATCTTCGAGACGGCGTTCATCCGCTAGCCGCCACGCGGGTGTGCCACGCCTTGCGGCGTGGCACACCTGTGGGGTCGGCGGGTTCGGTGATCAGGCGGGGAAGGCGGCGTCGAACATCGCCTGGAGTTCCGGCGTCGCCGGGCCGGTCTGGCCGCAGTAGCTGACGACACCGTCGAACGCCGTGACCAGGTAGGCCTGGCCGGCCTGGAATTCGAGGCCCCCGATCAGCGCCTCCATGCCTTGCGGTGCTGTGAGCGTGACGATGTCGGCGTCGCCGCCCGCGTACCAGGTGTCGACGGCGAGCGTGACGACGTCGCCGGCCACGCTGTCGACGACGGCGCGGAACGCCACCGGCGAAACGGCGATCGCCTCGGGCGTGAGCATCATGCACGACATGAGCGAGGGGTCGGTGTCGCCGGTCGACAGCTCCATCACGGTCGGCTCCGGTTGGGGCTTCTCGACGGGGGCGTCGGCGGTGAACACGCCGGTCGTGGTGGCGGCGATGCCGAAGCCGGCGCCGGTGAGGCCGACGACCGCGGCGGCGGCGCCGAGCCACCGCTTCGGCGACGGCCGTCGCGGCGACCGTGCCGGCTGGGGCGGCGCCTGTTGGGCTGGCTGTTCGGTGAGTAGAGGGGTGGTCATGATGCTCTCCAGGAGTGCGCGAGCTCGTGGGCTCGTGATCGGTTCGGTCGGCAGCCCGTCCGGCGAGGGGTCGATGCGTGCGATGCGGTCGCGAAGCTCGTCGTCGTTCGTCATCGCTCACTTCCTTGTTCGGCGCCGGCCGGGCTGTCACAGACCTTGTGTCCGGTCGGCGGTGGATACTGTCGGCGGGCCCGGTCGTCGAGCCGATCGCGCAGCTTGCGCTTCGCTCTCGCCAGGGCGACGCTGACGGCGTTGGCCGTACTGCCGGCGACGATCGCGATCTCACGAGGTTCGAGACCTTCCCAGGCCCAGAGCCGGACGATCTCGGCCTCTGAGTCGCTGAGCGTGGCGATCGCGGCGTGGAGTTCCGGGTCGCCCTCGTCGACGGCGTCTCCGGGGTCGGGCGAGGTGGTCGGCGGCAGGGTGGCGAGCCGATCGGTGAGGCGGAGATGGCGCTCGGCGCCTCGCCGGTGGTTGGCGAGTGTGCGCCGGGCGACGCCGTAGCACCATGGCAGCGGCGCGTCGGTCGGCACCTCGTCGAGGCGCCTCCAGACGGTGAGCAGCGACGTGCCGAGCACGTCGGCTGCGTCGTCCCGCGACGCACGCCGTCGCAGGTAGCGCTGGAGCGGCTCGAACACCTCTCCGGCGATCGCCTCGAAGCGGGCGCGACGCTCGGCGTCAGCCTGGGACACGGTGCTCACGTCTGTCTCCTGTCCGGCATCGAACCGATCCTGTCACCGTCGGGGCCAGCCCGATGCCCACGCGACTCGACCGAACCACCGGACCTGGAGCGCGTCCCGCTCAGGTCTGCCAGGTCGTGGGGTGCTCGGGTCTGTAGACGCAGTACGCGCCGGTGCTCACCGAGGCCGCGAGGTGGCGACCGGACCCTCGATCACGGCGGGACGACGTCGAGCCGCTCCTCAACGGGTTGGCGGTCATGTCGTTTCCATGCGCATCATAATCTTGGTTATACTGAGAATCGCCAATCTCGCCCCCAAGGAGCACCATGACCGTCGTCCGCGACCCCGAGGCACCAACCGAGAGCATCGACGACCTCAGGATCATCGACTGCGACTCGCACCTCACCGAGCCGGCCGACCTCTGGACGTCGCGGGTCCCCGACTCGTTGCGCTCGCGCGTTCCTGTGCAGCGGACGGTCGACGGCATCACCGGTTGGTACCTCGACGGCGAAATGTGGGCAAGCGTCGGTGGCAACACGATCCGCGAGGGCGGCCACAAGGTGCTCGGCACCCACATGGTCCAGCCGTTCGAGAGCATCGATCGTTCCGCCTGGTCGGTACCGGAGCGCCTACGCCTGCTCGACGAGGCCGGCATCTGGGGGCAGATCATGTACCCGAACGGCATCGGCTTTTCGTCCAACCACATCTTCGCGATCAAGAACATCGAGGATCGGCTGATGGTGTTGCAGACCTACAACGACTTCCTGATCGACACACAGCGGGAGTCGGGCGGGCGCCTGTTCCCGCAGGCGATGGTGCCGTTCTGGGACATGGACCTCACCGTCAAAGAGATCACCCGGATGGTCGACCAGGGCATCACCGGCTTCACCTTCTCCGACAAGCCCGAGTTGCTCGGCCTTCCCGAGCTGCCCGAGCCGTACTTCAACCCGATGTGGGACATCCTCAACGAGACCGGGGCGGTCGCCAACTTCCACATCGGCAGCGGCAACCGGCGCGAGGACGTGGAAGCGGCCCGAGCCTCGTCGTCGACCGGCAAACCGCTCGTGCTCGGCGGCGACCAGGACGATGCACCGAAGGTGGCGCCGGCGACGTGGCGCTCGTTCGGGCGTCAACGCGGGTTCGCCGCGATGGCGAGCCAGATGTACATGAGTAATGTGCGCATCATCGTCAATCTGTGCATGAGCGACCTGTTCGACCGCTTCCCGAAGCTGAAGGTCGTGTCGGCCGAGAGCGGCATCGGCTGGATCCCCTTCATCCTCGAGGCGATGGAGTTCCAACTCGACGAGATGGTCTCCGAGCCCGACGAGGTCAACTACCAGAAGCGGCGCCCCACCGAGTACTTCCGCGACCACCTCTACGTGATGTTCTGGTTCGAGCAGAACGCTCCGGAGAAGCTGATCGCCGATGTCGGCGTCAACAACGTGCTGGTCGAGACCGACATCCCGCACCCGACGTGCCTGTTCCCGAATCCGAAGCAGCACTTCGCTAACGTGCTCGGCAAACTCGATCCTCACGTCCGTCGGCGAGTGCTCCAGGACAACGCTGCCGAGCTGTACGGCATCACCCTTCCGAGCCCGGTCGCCGGGTAGTCCCGCACGCGATCAGGGCGACCCGACTACTGTCCGACACGATGGCACGAGCAGCGAGCCCTCGAAACGAGTCGGCCAACGATCGCGGCGGCGCGTCCGGTCGCGCCTCGCGGACCCAGCGCGGCACCGTCGGGCACCGTCGGACCGAGAAGATCTCCGAGGCGCTGGCGCGCGAAATCGTGCGCGATCTCCGCGACCTGCCGCCGTCGACCATGCTTCCGCCCGAGGCCAGCCTGCTCGACAAGTACCAGGTCGGTCGCGCCTCGCTACGCGAGGCACTGCGACTGCTCGAGGTGCAGGGGCTGATCGTGATCCGGCCAGGCCCTGGCGGCGGCCCGATGGTCGCCCAGGTCGACAGCATCCACTACGGGCGGATCTCGACGCTCTACTACCACATGTCGGGCGCCACCTACACCGACGTCGCCCACGCCCGAGCGGCGCTCGAACCGACGCTCGCCCGCATGGCCACCGAGCGCCAGAACCCCGACGACATGGCGATGTTGCGCGAGTACCTCGAGCGCTACTCCAAGTCCGACCGCGATACGGGCAGCTCGGTCGACTACGACCGCTACGTCGACGAGACGGCGAGCTTCCACGACATGGTCGTCGCAATGTCGGGCAACCCCGTGCTCACGCTGACCGCGCACTCGCTCCACGACGTGCTGCTCGAGCGCGCCCACGGCATGTTCCCGCCCGAGGAGCGACGCCACGTCGAGCAGGCGCACGCGGCGATCGCGCGGGCCATGCTCAAGGGCGAGGCGGCCACGGTCGAACGGCTGATGCGCAAGCACATGCAGGAGTACGTCGAGTACGCCCGCGAGCGCCATCCGGCGATGTACGAAGAGACCGTCGACTGGCACTGACTCACTCGGCGTCGGGTTCTCCGGCGGCCTGACGCTGAGCCCAGCGGTAGTCGGCCTTCCCGGCCGGGCTGCGGGCGATCGAGTCGCGGAACACGAACGCTTTGGGCAGCTTGTAGCGAGCGATCCGTTGCCCGGCGGTTGCCAGCAGCTCGTCGGCTCCCAACTCGATGCCGGCACGCAGTGCCACGATCGCCACCACTTCGCTACCCCACCGCGGCGACGGTCGCCCGCACACCACCACGTCGGCGACACCCTCGTGGGCCAGGATCGCCTGTTCGACCTCCTCGGCGAAGATCTTTTCGCCACCGGAGTTGATGGTGACCGAGTCGCGACCGCGCAACTCGATCCGGCCGTCGGCGCGGTACACGCCCCGATCCCCGACGATCGCGTACCGGACGCCGGCCACCTCGACGAACGTACGCGCCGTGCGGTCGGGGTCGCCGAGATAGCCGAGCGGCATCCGGCCCGATGCGGCGATCCATCCCAACTCGTCGTCGCCAGGATGCAGCCGACGCGTCTGGTCGTCGGACAACAACACCACGCCAGGCCGCGGCTCGAACACTGACTGCCGTTCGGACCCGGAAGGCGGGGTCGCTGTCGATGAGTTCGCGGTCGCGATCGCGCCGGACTCGGACGTGCCCAGGCCGTCGGTCAGCGTGACGCCGGCCAGACGCTCGAACAGGCGCTGCTTGGCATGCTCGCTGAGCGTCGCGCCTCCGTTGACCACGTAGCGCAACGAACTCACGTCATAGCTGCCGCGGTCGAACTCGTCGAGCAATGGGCGCACGATCGCGTCGCCAACAACCTGGAGCATCGTCACGCGCTCGCGTTCCACGGTATGCCACACGTCGACCGGGTCGAGTGTGCGCACCTCGGTCGGCAGGACGCAGGTGTTGCCATGGGTCAGCGCGGTGAGCGCCGACCACTGCCCCGCACCGTGCATGAACGGCGCGGTCGCCATGGTGCGGAAGCGACCACCGCGGCCGATTGCCTCGTCGACGATCTCGGCGATCGAGGCGTACTCGCGCTGTAACCGTGTGCTCGCCCCCTGCAGCGCACCGACGAACAGATCCGCCTGACGCCAGAGCACCCCCTTCGGCATGCCGGTGGTCCCGCCGGTGCACAGGATGTAGAGGTCGTCGGGCGAGGCGCCGAGGTCGGGGCGCTGTGCCGTCGCCGCGGCGAGTGCGGCCTCGTACCACACCGCCCCGGGTAGCAGCCCGTTGCCAGAGCCGTCGTCCACCTGCACGAACACGGTCAGCCGCGGCAGTTGCCGCCGGAGGCGATCGACGGTGGGGGCGAACTCGCTGTGGAACACCACACCCGACGCCTGCTGCTCGCTCAGGAGCTGCACCAGTTCGTGTTCGACGTAGCGGTAGTTGACGTTGAACGGCGCCACCCGCGCGGCGAACGCGCCCACCAGCGCCTCGAGGTATTCGGGACCGTTGTAGAGGTAGAGGGCGAGGTGGCTCTGGCCCGACTCGTACGCAGCCAGGTGCCGACGCTCAATCTGGCAGCCGAGCCCCAGGGCTCCGATCGCGCGGGCGAAACGGTTCGAACGCTCGACGAGTTCGGCATACGAGCGGCGATGAGGGCCGTGGACGATGCCGTCGCGGTCGGGCACCGCGGCCGCGACGGCACCGATCACGTCGGCAATGTTGAACTCCATGTCCGGCTCAGGCTGTGGCGGGATCGATGATCGTGTTCGCCAATGTCCCGAGCGGGCCGCCGTCGAGCTCGACTCGGTCGCCCGCACGGAGCCATGGGTAGTCGGCTTTCGGGCCGAGGGCGCGCAACTCGAGCAGACATCCGGTACCCACGGTGCCCGAGCCGATCACGTCGCCGGCACGCAGGCGCGTGTTGGCCGACGCGCGCGAGAGCACCTGCGACCACGAGAAATGTGCCGCGGCGAGGTCGCCACCGCCGATTCGCCGGCCGTTGACGCTGACCGAGAGCGGGCACGCCCAGCGCCCCGGCGTGACGACGTCGAGCTCGTCAGGGGTGACCACCCAGGGGCCGAATGAAGTGGCGAAGTCCTTGCCCTTGGCGGGCCCGAGTCCACCGTCCATCTCTGCCATCTGGAGATCGCGCGCCGACCAGTCGTTCATCAGGGTGAACCCGGCGATCACGTCGCACGCGGCCGGGTCGTCGGGGTCGAGGTCGGCCGCGGGCGCACCCACCAGGCAGGCGACCTCGAGTTCGAAGTCGAGCGCCCGCGCGCCGCGGGGTACCGCGACCTGCTCGTCGGGGCCGTGCACCGAGGCGGGGTTGGTGAAGTAGAAGAGCGGGACCTGGTACCACACGGGGGGCACCGCGGTACCAGATCCCACTCGGGAGTTGACCACGTGTTCTTCGAAGATCATGAAGTCGCGGATCGAGGGCGGGTCGACGACCGGGCTGAGCACACGCACCTCCGGCGCGGGCACGAGGTCGGCGCCTGGCGCCGGTCGTTCGACGAGTGCGCGCAACAGGGCGCCTGGCGAGTCGTCGGCGAACGGCCGGTAGCCGTCGTCGTCGACATGAGCGACGACGACGGCACCGTCGTTCATCTGGATGCGTGCGAACTTGATGGCGATGCTCCCGTCAGCTCACGCGGTACAGCTCGGCGGCGTTGCGCCACAGCGCCTTTTCGGCGACGTCGAGCGGCAACTTGGAGAAATGCTTCGCGATGTGCACCGACGGCAGCTCGGCCGGCGATGCCGGGCCGGGCGAGAGGCTCGTCGAGTGCGGGTAGTCGGTCTCGAACATGAAGTTGTCGGGGTAGTCGACGAGGTGGAACAGCGTCCCGGTCTCGAACCAGAACGTGCCGTAGCACTGGCGACGGAAGTACTCGCTCGGCAAGAGCGGCGAGTAGCGGAACGCGCCGTGCGCTTTCCAGTGCCAGTCGAGCGACTCCAGCAGGTACGGCAGGTATCCCATGCCGCTCTCGACCGACACGAACTTCAACCGTGGGAACCGATCGAGGATGCCCGTGGTCAAGATGTTCGAGATCGTGTCACCGTTACTGACGAGCATCAGGATCGCGTTGCGCTTGGCAGTCCACGTCACGTCGACGGCCTGCGGATCCTCGTCCTTGCCGGTTTCGCCGACGAACTTGGGGCGCTGCGGGGACAGGAGGTGGGCGCCGGTGGAGAAGCCGATGTGGAAGTTCACCGACATCTCCAGATCCTCGGCGACGCGGTACACCGGGTCCCAGTACGGGTCGAAGAAGGGTGGCAGCCCGATCTTCTCGTACTGGTTGGCGAACAGGATCCCGCGGTGGCCGATCTCACGCAACCGGGCGACCTCCTTGACCGCTTCATCGAGGTCCCAGAACGGCACCATCCCCACCGGGAGCAGCCGGTTGGGGTCGGCGCTGGCGAAGTCGGTGAGAAAGTCGTTGTAGGCGCGCGTGCACAACAGCGACAGCTCGGGGTCGAGATCGATGAACGCGTGGGTCTCGAACCCGATCAGGTTCGGGTACAGCACCTGGGCGTAGATCCCGTACTCGTCCATCCGCTCCAAGCGCTGGTGCGGGTCGAACCCACCGGGGTCGATGTCGTCGAACGTCTGCGGCATGCTCGGCGGATACTCCGGCCAGCCGGCACATCCGAACACACCAGGCATGTGTAGCCACGCATCGCCAACTCGCCACCGCGCACGGCCACTACCGCCGGGCCGCACCGCTACCTGGGGGATCGCGTCGCCCCACTTGCTGGCGATTCGTGACGTCCACAGATCGGCGGGTTCGATCACGTGCGAGTCCGTGTCGATCACGCGGACGTCACGGAGCGTTGCGGTCATGATGATCCTCCTCACTCGGGCGTCTGACGGGACGCCAATATCTATGCGAATGATAGGTTCTAATCCGATTGGTCGCAAGCTAAGGTCAGCGACATGGAAGGGAGCGCGACCGAGGGCCTGCCTGCAGGGATCGAGGCCGGCGCTCTGGGACGATGGCTCACCGACCACGTCGAGCACGTCACCGCGCCCGTCCGGTTCGCACTGATCGCAGGGGGCAACTCCAACCTCACCTACGCGGCGACCGATGCCAACGGACGCCGGTTGGTGGTCCGCCGCCCGCCTCTTCGTGGCGTGCTCAGCACCGCCCACGACATGGAACGCGAGTGGCGGGCCATCCGTGCCCTCGGCGACACCGCCGTGCCGGTTCCGCCGGCGCTCGCGTTCTGCGACGACACGAGTGTGATCGGGAGCGACTTCTACGTCACTGAATTCGTCGCCGGACACGTGCTGCACGACCTTGCCGGTGCGGTCGCCGCCACCACACCGTCCAGCCGCGCCAGGACGAGCGAGTCGATCGTCGACGTGCTCTGCGAACTACACGCGATCGACCCGGACGATGTCGGGCTCGGCGAGCACGGCCGGCGTGACGGTAACTACCTCGAACGCCAGCTCGGCCGCTGGTCCCGGCAGTACGCGCAGACCAAGACCGACGAGATCCCCGACGTCGAGCGCGCCCACACGCTGCTCACGGCACGCGTGCCACCGGTTGGCGAGACGCGGGTGGTGCACGGCGACTACCGCCTGGGGAACTGCATCCTCGCCGAGTCGGGGGCGGTGGCGGCGGTCGTCGACTGGGAGATCTCCACCCTCGGTGACCCGCTCGCCGACGTCGCCTACCTGCTGACAACCTGGGCCCGACCGGCCGGGCCGGTAGGTCGGCTGCACGGGGCCGAGCTGTCGCCGAGCATGGCCGAGGGGTTCGCCGAGCCCGAGCAGCTGTTGGCGCGGTACGCCGAGCGCTCGGGTCGTGACGTCGGCGGGATCGCCTTTCACCTGGCGTTCAACCACTGGCGCTACGCGTGCATCGCCCAGGGTGTCCGATCACGACAGCTTGACGGGGCGCAGGGTGACGCCCCGACCGCCGACCTCAAGGCGATGGCGATCGCGGTCCGCGAGCGCGCGGCGCTCGCGCTCCGCACGCTCGCGGCCGGCACTTGACGGGGACGCCTGGGCGCGAGTAACTAGTTAAGTACTGGAACTACATCGGAAGGACAGGTGCGCAAAAGGGCATGGGACGTTTGGATGAACGCGTCGCGATCGTCACCGGGGCGGGTCGCGGCATCGGTGCCGCTGTCGCACAGCGGTTAGCTGCAGAAGGCGCGCACGTGGTGGTCACCGACATCGGTGTCGGCCTCGACGGGAGTGGCGGCGACACGACACCAGCCGACGACGTCGTCGCCAACATCACCGAGTCGGGCGGTATCGCCGCGAGCTACGCCGCTGATGTGTCGAGCCACGCGGCCGGCGAGCAACTCGTGCAGTTCGCGATCGACACCTTCGGACGGCTCGACATCTTGATCAACGCGGCTGGGATCCTGCGCGACCGGATGGTGTTCAACATGAGCGAGGACGAGTGGGACAGCGTGATCGCGGTCCACCTCAAGGGTTGCTTCAACACCACCCGGTTTGCCTCGGCGTACTGGCGCAAGGAACCAGGCGAGGATCGCCGGCTGATCAACTTCACGTCGATCGCCGGGTTGAACGGCAGCCCGTCGCAACCCAACTACGCGGCTGCGAAGATGGGAATCATCGGCTTCACGATGTCGTGTGCCAACGCCCTCGGCAAGTACGGGGTCACCGCCAACTGCGTGTCGCCCGGCGCGGCGACACGCATGACACAAGCGATTCCCGCCGAACTGCTCGCCGAGTACCGCAAGACGCAGGACCTGCCCGACGACTTCGAGCAGCGCCGCTCACCCGACAGCATGACCCCGGCCCTCGTGTACCTCGCCAGCAAGGACTCGGGATGGCTCACCGGCCGCGTGATCGGCGCCCAGGAGTACCGGATCTCGCTGTGGAACGTGCCCGAGATTCAGCGCCAGATCGTGTCCGCCGGCCCGTGGGATCTCGACGACGTGTTCCGCGAGCTGCCGGGCGCCTTCCGGGCACCGGTCGAGGGCCGCAAGCGACTGGACGAGGCGTGACCATGAGCAAGCAACGTGTCGCCATCGTCGGCATCCACGAGTACCCGTCACGCAACACCCGCGGCGCGGTCACCCCGCTCAACATCAAGGCCCACTCGGCGGCGCGCGCACTCGACGACGCCGGCCTCACGTGGAAGGACATCGACGCCCTCTACGACGACGGCGACGGCATCTTGTGGCCAGGGCTGCATATGAGCGAGTACTTCGACCTCGATCTACGCGTGATCGACACCACCACGGTGGGCGGCAGCTCGTTCGAGTTTCACGTGTCGCACGCGATGCGTGACCTCGCCGAGGGACGCGCCAAGGTGGCGTTGCTGACCTACGGCGCGGTCGCCCGGAGCAGCAACGCCAACACCGGAACCGGCGCCAAGTACAGCGAACTCGGCCCACCCAACCCGATCTCCAACATGGAGGACTGCTGGGGGCCGACGCTGGTGTCCGACTACGCCCAGTTCGCCAGGCGCTACATGCACGACCACGGTGTGACCATCGAGCAACTGGCCGAGATCGCCGTGACGGCCCGGTTCCATGCCTTGCGCAACCCCGAGGCCGTGCAGGCGATCCACGATCTCGGGCTGCGCCACGGCGACCGCCAGATCACCGTCGACGACGTCTTGTCGTCGCCGATGATCGCCGACCCGCTGCGCGCGCTCGACTGCTGCGTGATCTCGGACGGCGGCGGGGCTGTCGTCCTGGCGACCGAAGACGTCGCCCGCGCGTGCCGCAACCGCCCTGTGTGGGTGCTCGGTACCGGCGAGGCGCTGCGGCACCGCCGCAACAACGACGACATGACGATGACCGGCGCCCGCTCCTCGGGCCCAGCCGCGTTCGAGCAGGCTGGCGTCTCGCCCTCCGACATCGACGTGGCGATGGTGTACGACTCGTTCACGATCACCGTGTTGAGCACCCTCGAAGACCTCGGCTTCTGCGACAAGGGCGAGGGTGGTGCGTTCGTCGAGCACGGCAACCTGCGGTTCGACACCCCGGGCCTGGCCGTCAACACCGACGGCGGTGGACTGTCGTCGAACCACCCCGGTCAACGCGGCATCTTCTTGCTGATCGAAGCGACCCGCCAGCTGCGCGGTGACTCGACGTCGCAGGTTGCCGACGCCGAGCTGGCACTCGCCCACGGCACCGGTGGCACGCTCAACCGACGCTACGCATCGGGCACCGTGATCCTGGGGAGGGACTGATGAGCACTCACGACGACCGTCCGGCCACCGAACCGCGGCGCGTGCTGCCACGGTTTCCCGAGCTCGACACAGAGCCGTTCTGGAACGCGACCAAGCAGCGCGAGCTCCGCTACCAGGTGTGCGACGCGTGCGAGACGGTGATCTTCTACCCTCGCCGGCACTGCACGAACTGCACGAGTATCGACCTGTCCTGGCACACGTCTGCCGGCGGCGGGACGATCTACACGTTCTCGGTGGTCCGCCGCAGCATGCATCCGTCCTTCATGGACCTGGTTCCGTATGTGATCGCGTGGGTCGACGTCGACGAGGGGTTTCGGATCCTCACCCATATCGTCGGCGCCGACCCTGACGATGCCGAATCAGGGTTGGCGATCGGGGCGCGGGTCGCGGTCGAATGGATCGACCGCGGCGAGGTCGCCCTGCCCGCGTTTCGTCTCGCATGAGCGGCGTCTCGTTCCCGCAAGCATTGGCCAACGTTGCTGAGCGCGACGCCGACGCGGTCGCCGCCATCTGTGGCGAACGAACGATCACACGCGGCGAACTCGACCGGGCCAGCAATCGTATGGCCCGGGCGTACTCCGATCGTGGCGTGGCGTATGGTGATCTGGTCACGGTCGCGCTCCCCAACGGGATCGAGTTCCTCATCGCCTGCATGGCGGCGTGGAAGCTCGGCGCCGTGCCGAACCCGATCTCGCCCGCGCTCCCGCCCCCCGAGCGCGACGCGATCATCGAGCGTGCCGAACCGTCCCTGATCGTCGGTATCGACGCCGACCCAGCGGCGATGCCGCCGCGATTGCCGGCCGGCTTCGTACCCGACGCGTCGGTCTCGGACGCGTCGCTCCCCGACCAGACATCGCCGATCGAGCGGGCGCTCACGTCGGGAGGTAGCACTGGCCGCCCGAAGCTGATCCTCACCGCCTCGCAGGCTGTCTACGACCCTGCCTCACCACTGGCGATGTTCGCGGCCAAGCGGGCGATGCTCATCCCGGGCCCGCTGTATCACGGCATCCCCTTCGCCTCGACCTGGCGAAGCATCCTCGCCGGCGCCAAGGTCGTGGTGATGGAACGCTTCGATGCCGCCCAGTGCCTCGAACTGATCAGCCGTCACGGGGTCGACCGGGTCAGCTTCGTGCCGACGATGATGCTGCGCATCGCCCGCCTGCCCGACGACGAGCGCGCTCGGCACGACGTGTCGTCACTCGAGTTCGTGTTGACCTCGGGCTCGCCGTGCCCGCCCTGGCTGATGCAGTTCTGGATCGACTGGGTCGGTCCGCAGGTGATGAACGAGTCGTTCGGCTCGACCGAACGCATCGGCGGCACGTTCATCAACGGCCGGGAGTGGGTCGATCACCCCGGCTCGGTCGGCCGCCCGGTGGGGGGCAGCCAGATCCGTATCCTCGACCCTGAGACCGGCGACGAACGCCCCGCCGGAGAGGTCGGGGAGGTGTACATGATGCCCCCGACCGGCCCCGGCTCGTCGTACAAGTACGTGGGCGCTGAGCGGCGCACCACCTCCGACGGCTGGGAGAGCGTCGGCGACATGGGGTACCTCGACACCGACGGCTACCTGTACCTCGCCGACCGCCGCGACGACATGATCCTGTGCCGTGGCCGCAACGTCTTTCCGGCCGAGATCGAGGCCGCGATCGAGTCGCACCCGAACGTGCGCTCTTCGGCGGTGATCGGCCTGCCCGACGACGACCTGGGGAACTCGGTCCACGCGATCGTCGAGGTCAGCGGTGTCACGGCCGCCGAGCTGGCCAAGCACGTCGCCGCCCGGCTGGTCCACTACAAGGTGCCCAAGACGTTCGAACTCGTCGATCATCCGCTGCGCGACGACTCCGGTAAGGTGCGCCGCTCGGCGCTGCGGCAAGCACGCCTTTCGAAGGTCGACTGATCGGAGCCGGCGTGGTCACACCTGCACACTCAGCACGCGCCGCGTCGGACCCCGAGGCCGCCGAGCTGCTCGACGCCGTCCGTACGGTCATCCGCTTGGCGCGCATCGCCCAGCAGGCGTGCGACGAGGTCGGTCTGACGCTCCCGCAGTACCGGGCGCTCAACAGCATCGTCCGGGGGGCACGTCGCCCGTTCGAGCTGGCCCGGTACAGCGCGGTCAGCCGTCCGGCGATGTCGGCGCTCACCGCCGGCCTCGAGCGCCAGGGCCTCGCCGAGCGCCACGACGACGAGGCCGATGGTCGCGGCGTGCACTTCGTGATGACCAGCAAGGGCCAGCAGGTATTCGACGAGGTCGAACACCTGCTCGTGGAGCGCTTCCGGCAGGTACTCGGGACCACCGAGGAATCGTTGCGGAACCTCGACACGATCGTCCTCGAGGCCGCGCTCGATCAGCAACTCGATCGCGATTTCGGTCCGGCCGACGACACCGGCAGGCGACCGGCCAGACAGCCGAAGCAGACGGAGAACTGACCACGCCACTGCGCGGGTCCGCGGTTGCAACCTCTCAGGTCAGCTCGCCCGGGAAGTTCGCCAGCTCCGCGGGACTGCCGTCAGCCAGGTTGCCGCTGCCCGGAACGCGATCGTGACATCGAGCCCTGGCACTCCGACGAGCGGGCTGCTGCTCGGCATCTGACGCCGAGCAGCAGCCCGGTGCGTCACTGCGGTGTGATCGCCACGCCGCGAAAGTCGCGAGCCCCGCTGGCGTAGATCCAGATACCCGACACGCCCGGCACGAAGGCCTCGGTGCGGTAACGCATGCAGATGTTGCCGATGTGGGGCACGAACTCGAGCAGCTCGGCAGTGATCTCGTGGTAGAGCTCAGCCCGTTCGGCTTGGTCCGTCAGGTTCTGCGCCTGCTCGGCCAGCTCGACCACCCGGTCGCTGGCGGCTCCCCCGGGGTTGCCGAACGAGGACGGCAGGAGGAGCGCGTTGAGCGTGCCAGACGGGTCGGGTGCCCCGGTGTAGACCTCGAGCACGCCGTCGACGGTCTTGTCGACCTTGTAGAGCGCGAAGACCTGTGCCGCATCGACGACCTCCATGTTCATCGTCACCCCGATGTCGGCGAAGTTCTGTTGAATCACCTCGAGGATCGGCGTAAACGTCACCACGTTCGAGGTCAACGACTTGAACTCGAACCCGTCCGGGTAGCCGGCCTCGACGAGCAGGGCCCGCGCGGCGTCGGGGTCGTACGCGTAGACGTCGAGCGCCGGGCCGAGATCCTGGTCGTACGCCCAGCTGTTGGCAGGCCAGAACTGCAGCTGCGGTGCGCAATAGCCCTCGAGCAACTCGTTGGCGATCGACTCGCGGTCGATCGCCTGCCACAACGCCTTGCGTACCAGCGGATCGTCGAACGGTGGGCGCCCGGCGTTCACGCTGAACCCAAGTAGCCCGGGCGACAGGCCGGCAAGCGCGTTGTACCCGGTGTCGAGCGTCGCTTTGACGCGATTGGCCGACGTCACCATCATGTCGAGTTCGCCGGTCTGCAGCGCGTTGAGGCGGGTCTGCTCGTCAGGGATGTTGCGGTACTCCATGCCGGCCACGCGCTGGACGGCTGGGTCCCAGTAGCCGTCGAACTTCGAGTAGATCACCCTGTCGCCGGCCCGCCATTCCGACAGCTCGTACGGCCCGGCGCCTACAGGGTGGGTACCCAGGTCCGGGTCGTCGATCGCGTCAGGGCTGACGATCATGCCCGCCCGATCCGACAGCGAGCCGAACAGGGCGCCGGCGCCACCGGACACCTCGATCTCGATCTGCATCGGCCCGGTCACACGCACATCGACCACCGACACCAGGTCGGCAGCGACCGTACTGCCCTCGCCGCGCGCCCGGTCGAGGCTGGTCTTCACGGCTTCGGCGTCGAGATCTGCACCGTCGTGGAACTTCACCCCTTCGCGGAGATCGAACGTGATCACCGTCAAGTCGTCGCTGAGCGACCACGACGTCGCCAACATCGGTTCGTACGCTCCGCTCGGCGCCGTCCACACGAGGCGGTCGTACAGGGGCGAGAGATAGGTGAGGTCGGCCGGATTGCTGCCGCGATGCGGATCGAGGCTGGTCGGGTCGAGGCTGTACCCCCAACGAAAGATCGCCTCGGGGTCGTAGTCATCGGCGACGGGCACGTGGTCGACGAGCCCTTCAGCGAGCGGTTGCTCGGGAACGGTCGCGACGGCTGTGCCGTCCGGTGCGTCGGTCGTCTCGCCAGGTGTCACCGGGTCGGTGCCCGGCGCACCCGCGGTCTCGTGTGACGTGGTTGCGGAGCCCGATGACGACGTGTCGTCATCACCCCCGCACGCGGCAACCAGCGTGACCGACATCATCATCGCCAGCAGGCGGGTTCGAGTTCTTCTCACTTCAGGACCTCCCCCAAAGAGATCGCGCCCGGATGGCAACGTATCTATGCGTATTGTTCGTTGGATACGCCTTGTTGTCAAGACCGAGTGCTGCGGTCCAACGAGATCGCAAGTCTCTGCGCATGGTATGATGTGATTGTGGTGACGATCAGCCCTGCACTCCAGATTCGCTACGACGACCTCGACGGCCTGCGCGGCCAGATCAGCGACGAGTACGGGGACTGGGGTTCCGAGCTGGAGGTCACGCAAGAGTTGATCGACGACTTCGGCGACCTCACCGGCGACCTCCAGTGGATCCATGTCGACCCCGAGCGCGCCAAGGACGGTCCGTTCGGCACCACGATCGCCCACGGATTGCTCACGCTCTCGCTCGGACCCAGGGTGAGGGCGTCTCCGGCGTTCGAGGTGATCGGCCACGCCAGCACGCTCAACTACGGGAGCGACGGGGTGCGCTTCCTCGATCCGGTTCCGGCCGGCTCACGCATCCACTCGCACTCGCGATTGATCGACGTCCAGCAACACCCGCGAGGTACTCGACTCACCTACGAGATCGCGATGCACGTGGTCGACAACGAGCGTCCCTCGATGGTCTTCAAGGCCGTCGTCCTGCACACCCCGCCGGCGCCATGAGTGCCCCGACGATCCGCTTCGACGACGAAGCCGGGCTGCGCGCCCGAATCAGCGACGAGTACGGCGAGTGGGGTCCGCAAACGAGGATCACTCAGGCGGTCATCGATCGCTTCGCCGACCTCACCGACGACCACCAGTGGATCCACGTCGACACCGAGCGCGCCAAAGACGGTCCGTTCGGCACCACGATCGCCCACGGCTTCCTGATCCTGGCGATGCTGCCACGGGTGCGACCATCGCTCGGCTTCGAGGTGACCGGCGAAAGCAGCCGCGTCAACTACGGCGCCGAGTCGTATCGATTTCTGGCGCCAGTACCAGCCGGCAGCACACTGCACGCGCGAGGTCGCCTGGTCGACGTACGGATGCGCCCGCAGGGCACGCTGCTGGTCTCGGAGTTGATGGTCGGTGTCGTCGGGGCCGAGCGCCCGTCCGCTCTCTACACGGGGATGCTGCTGCACAAGCCGTGAGGCCGCAGACCGCGTGGCTCACGGGCCGTCGAACAGTTCGCCCTCGAACAGTTCGGCCGGGAAGCGCTCGACGCCGGCCTCGATCTGCACACCGAGCGTGTTGAGGGCCATCGACACCAGGCAGTACTGGCCAACGGTGAACACGAGGTCGAGGCACTGCTGGAGCGACCACCGCTGCGCCAACGCGTCCCACGTGGCGTCACCGATGAACTGATCGGCCATCAACTCGTCGGTCGCCCGCAGGAGCGCTCGATCATCGTCGGACCACCCATCTGCGTCGGGCCCGTCAACGACCCGCGCGATCTCCTGGTCGCTGCACCCCGCCCGGCGAGCGATCGCCACGTGCTGAGCCCACTCGTACGCTGACCGCGCCAGCAGGCCCGTGCGCAGGATCGCCAGCTCGCGCTCGCGTGCGGGCAGCGTCGACGCACCCATGACATGGTTGCCGAACACCGTCCAACGTTTGAGCAGCTTCGGGTGATGAGCCAACGTGCTGAGCACGTTCATAACGACCCCGTCGTTGTGCTCGGCGAACCCGGTCAGCAACCGACGGGTGTCGTCGTCCCACTCCTCGGGCTCGGCGGGCGGAACACGAGGCCGTTCGAGACGCATCGCCGCACTCAGGACGCCGCGACCGCGGCGGCTCGGGCGCGGACCTTGAGCGCCTTCTGGTAGTCGTGGACGAGGATCGTACGTCCCGACTCGAGGGTGACCGCCGGCCGGCCGTCGGCGACAGCCCGCTCGTAGAGGGCGATCACGTGATCGGCGTCGGCGATGTCGTCGGTCGTGGGCCCGAACACCTCGTTGATGATCGGCACGTGTGGTGGATAGAACGCGTAGCCCATCGTGAACCCGAGCCCGTGCGAATGCTGGTACCGACGCCGGACGTCGTCGAGGTCGCGCACATCGGGCACATGCGCCATGTCACCGCGCACGCAGCCGTACGCAGCCCCGGCGATCGCGACCTGCGCCTTGGCGACTTCGAAGACCGGATTGAGCTCACCGTCGGGTGCGAACAGAGGGACGCCCATGTCGGCGCTGAGGTCGCCCACCCCGATGCCAAGCGACACCACCTTGTCGATAGCTGCGATCTCGGAGAGGTGGAGCAGCCCGCGCGCGGTTTCGATCGCAGCGAAAATGTCGGGGTCGGCCCCCCGTGACCGGAACATCTCCTGGACCTCGAGCACGTCCTCGGCCGAGTCGCACTTGGGGTACGCGATGCACGTGGCACCGGCGTCAGCCAGGGCAGCGACATCGTCGCGCCCCCACTCGGTGGAGAGGTGGTTGGGGCGGGCGATCATCAGCCGACCATCGAAGTAGTCCGGCCGTTGCAGGTAGTCGACGACGCGGCGCCGGGCTGCCGCCTTGAGGGGCGGAGGCACGCTGTCCTCCATGTCGACCATGAAGCCGTCGGCAGGTATTGCCGGCACCTTGGCCCACTTGCGTTCGTCCATGATCGGTGTCTCGATCACGCTCCGGAGGGCGACGTATCGATCGTGCATACTCTGCGAATCATACGTTATGATCCCGCGCAAGGCCAAGATCGACCAGTCCGCCGGGTTTTACACCCGGCGACATCCGGGTGTATGTTGGATTCAGTGCGCATCATTCGCTTGATTTGCGACAAGGCCGCAGGGGGATCAACAGCATGACCAATCACGCCGACGAGTGCAGCGCGTGCTGACGTACTCGGCCAAGCGCCTGATCGGGCTGCTCCCGCTGCTGGCACTGATCTCACTGGGCGCTTTCGTCCTCACGTACCTCACGCCCGGAGACGCCGCGATCGTGATCGCCGGCGAGTCGGCGAGCCCGGAACGCCTCTCCGAGATCCGTGAGCAACTGGGCCTCGACCAACCGCTGATCGAGCAGTTCTTTCGCTGGCTCGGCAACGCGGTCCGGGGCGACTTCGGCCGCTCGCTCGTGATCGACCGTGACGTCTCCGAGCTGATCTCGGCGCGTCTCGGGCCAACCGTTTCGCTCGTCCTGGCAGGCATGACCGTGGCGGCGCTGATCGGGATCCCTGCGGGACTCGTGGCCGGCCGCCGGCCCGGCACGCTGGTCGACCGCGGTGTTACGTTCATAGCCACGCTGGGGATCGCGATCCCGTCGTTCTGGTTGGCGACGATCCTCATCAGCACGTTCGCCGTCCAGCACCGCATCTTCCCGGCGATCGGCTACGTCTCGCCGTTCGACGATCCGGTGGCGTGGATGCACCGGATGGTTCTGCCGGCGATCGCGATCGGTGCGGCGTCCGCCGCGGAAGTCGCCCGCCAGACACGATCGGCAGTGTCCGATGTCGTGCAGTTGGATCACGTACGGACCAGCCGATCGCTCGGCGTCACCGACCGCAGGATCATGTGGAAGCACGTCCTGAAGAACGCGGCGATTCCAATCGTGACCGTGCTCGGCCTGCAGATCGGTCGACTCCTCGCGTCGGGTGTCGTGATCGAGTTGATGTTCGGTATCCCTGGCCTCGGTTCGCTCGCCGTCAACTCGGTCGGGGCGCGCGACATTCCCACCATCCAGGGCATCGTCGTGGTGGTGGCGCTGTTCGTGCTGCTGACCAACCTCGTCGTCGACCTGTCGTACGCAGTGCTCAACCCGAAGGTCCGATACCAGTGACCAGAACGATCGCCGTCGGCCCCACGCGCACCCCCGGACCGATCAAACGGTTCGCGCGCCGCTTCGCGCGGCAACCGATCGCCATGTTCGCGGTCGGCTTGCTGGTCGTACTCACCCTGATGGCGGTGCTGGCGCCGCTGATCGCGACCCACGACCCGGCCCTCCAGAACCTGCGAGCTCGCAACCAGGGGCCGAGTAGCGGGCATTGGTTCGGGACCGACGACATCGGACGCGACCTGTTCAGCCGCATGGTGTACGGCGCACGCACGACACTGCTGGCCCCGGTGATCGCGGTGACGGTCGGCATGGTGCTGGGGGTCCCCACCGGCCTCCTGGCCGGCTTCAAACGCGGCCCGATCGACGCCGTGCTCGGTCGCGTCGCCGATGCCCTGCTGGCACTGCCGGGCCTGATCGTGGCGATGGCGATCGTCGCCGTCCGCGGCCCGTCGATGGTCAACGCGATGATGGCGGTCGGCCTCAACTTCGCACCGCGGTTCTTCCGTGTCGTCCGCGGCACTGCGTTGGCGATTCGCGAAGAGACGTTCATCGACGCCTCCCGAATCGCCGGAGCATCCGATACCCGCCTCATCCGGTCGCATGTGCTGCCGAACATCGCTCCCCCGCTGATCGTCCAGGCCACGATCATGCTCGGAGTCGGCGTACTCGCCGAGGCCGCACTGTCGTTCCTCGGGGTCGGTGTGCAACCACCCCAGGCGACGTGGGGGGTGCTCCTGCGCCGAGGGTTCGACAACCTCAGCGAGGCCAGGTACCAGTCGATCCCGCCCGGGATCGCCATCACCGTCCTGATCCTCGCCTTCCAGTGGGTCGGCGACGGGTTGCGCGACTCACTCGGCCGGGAGGTCCGCCGTGGGTGACGTGGCGCTGGAACTCGATCGGATCACCATCTCGGCAGCTACCGAGCACGGGCGACTGCTCGTCGTCGACGACCTCAGCCTGACGCTCGATCGGGGCTCGATAACTGGCCTGGTCGGCGAGTCGGGATCGGGCAAGACCGTCACCGCGCTCGCCGCCACGCGGCTGCTCCCCGAGCCGACGTTGCGGCTCGAATCGGGCTCGATCCGGCTCGGGACCGCATCGCTCGAGACGATGGATGCGCACGAACTCCGCGCGGTCCGCGGGGCCCGCATCGCGATGGTCTTCCAGGAGCCGATGACCAGCCTCGACCCCGTGTTCTCGGTCGCCTCGCTGATCAGCGAGGTCCTGCGCTCGCACGCGCCGATCACGCGGCGTGCGGCGCGCCAGGAGGCGATCAGGCTGCTCAATCAGGTCGGCATCGCCGACGCCGCCCAACGGGTCGATCAGTACCCGTTCCAGTTCTCGGGTGGGATGCGTCAACGGATACTGATCGCGATGGCGATGGCCTGCGAGCCCGAGGTCCTGATCGCCGACGAGCCGACCACCGCGCTCGACGTCACCGTGCAAGCGCAGATCCTCGAACTGATCCGATCGATCGCGGTCGACCGGGGCGTCGCCGTACTGCTGGTGACCCACGACCTCGCCGTGGTCTCGGAGTTCTGCGACCAAGTGGCCGTGATGTACGCCGGGCAAATCGTCGAGACCGGATCGACACTCGACGTGCTCACCGCCCCGGCGCACCCGTACACGGCGGCGCTGGTCGCGTCGGTCCCGTCGGCGACACAACGACGAGTCGGCCTGGTCCCCACGATCGACGGCACCGTGCCGGCGCTCCACGAGATGCCGACCGGATGCCGCTTCGCGCCCCGCTGCCGTCACGCCACCGAACGGTGCACCGAACCGGTGGCATTGCAGGCGGCCGGTGTCGGCCGCTCGAACCGCTGTGTACGGAGCGATGAGTTGACACTCGTAGGAGTCGGACGACCATGACCGATCGGATCGATGGGGCAGTCCTCGCGGGCCATTCGCTCACCAAGCAGTTCGTAACCAAGCGTTCGGTGCTCGGACACCCGCTTCGCCGTCTTCGCGCCGTGAACAACGTCTCGTTGCACGTGCACGCCGGCGAGACGCTCGGCCTGCTCGGCGAGTCGGGCTCGGGCAAGTCGACCGCAGCACGCCTCCTGACCCGCTTGATCGAACCCGACTCCGGCTCGATCCGGATCGAAGGGGCCGACTTCCTCGCCCTGCGCGGGCGCGCCCTGCGCCACCAGCGCCGATCGATCCAGATGGTGTTCCAGGACCCATACTCGTCCCTCGACCCGACGAAGATGGTCGTCCATGCGGTCGGGGAGCCATTGACGATTCACGCCGGGCTCCGCGGCAAGGAGCGCGATCAGCGAGTGGCCACGCTGCTCGAACAGGTCGGACTGTCGGCTCGGCACGTACACCGGTACCCGTACGAGTTCTCCGGCGGCCAGCGGCAGCGGATCGCCATCGCCCGTGCGCTGGCGCCGGACCCGAGCATCCTGATCGCCGACGAGGCGGTCAGCAGCCTCGACGTGTCGACCCAAGCACAGGTGCTCAACTTGCTGATCGAGCTGCGCGAAGCACGCGGACTGGCGATGCTGTTCATCTCACACGATCTCGGTGTCGTCCGCCAGGTCGCCGATCGAGTGGCGGTCATGTACCTCGGAGAGATCGTCGAGACCGGCACATGCGACGACATCTACCATGCCCCCCAGCACCCCTACACCCGGGCATTGCTCGCCGCGGTGCCGGAGATCGACCCTGCACGCCGCCGGCCGCGGGTGCTGACGACGGGCGAGGTCAACTCGGTAGTCGACTCCGGCTGCACGTTCCGGGCGCGGTGCCCGGAAGCGATCGACATCTGTGCCGTATCGGCGCCGGAGCCCCGAGCTGTCGGATCGACGATCGTCGCCTGCCACCTTCATCGTCAAGCCCCGACGACGAACGCTCAGACATCGCAGACATCCCAGGTCTCGTAGCTGCCGGGCGCGGAGATCGGCGCGGTGCGACGGCACCGGCCCCTGGTCACGTCGAACGGCCGGTGGTGGCGTTGAAGGCCTCCACGAGCCCGCTGAGTCGGTCGCGCGCGGCGGCGATGTCGCCGCTCGGCAGTTCCACGTGGACCGTGAAGTCGGTCACCCCGGCAGACACCAGCGCGGGCACCGGAGCCATCGTCGCCTCGACATCGATCACCCCATCCGCGCGCTGCGAAACCGGCATCGCCACACGGACCTGGAAGCCGTCCCATGGCCGTCCGGCCTCGGCGAACGCCCGGCGGAGGACCGCGATACCAACGGCGACGTCGTCGTTCCACTCCGCCCACGGGATCCACCCGTCGGCGAAGCGCACGATCCGCCGCAATACAGCGCCACGCGGCCGCCCAGCCACCCAGATCGGCACCCCGCCGGGTTGAATCGGCTTCGGCTCACACCAGATCCGCTCGAATGCCAAGCCGTCGCCCTCGTACGACGCCGGGCCGTCGGCCCACAACAGCCGGCACACCTCGAGCGTCTGGTCGAGCAGCTGCCCGCGCCGAGCGAAGTCGAGGCCAGCGGCACCGTACTCCTCGCGCTGCCAGCCGGTGCCGACCCCGAGGTCCAGGCGCCCGCCCGACAGGACGTCGAGGGTGGCGGCCGTCTTGGCGAGCACCACTGGGCGCCGGAGGGCGGCAAGGATGACGCCCGTTCCCACACGCACCCGCTTGGTCGTGGCCGCGACCATCGCGATCACCGTCATGGGTTCCAGCCACTGGCCGTCGGATGGCGTGAGGAACCGACCGTTCTCGTATGCGTCGAGGTGCTCGCCCAGGACCACGTGATCGGAGACGAGCACGCGGTCGATACCCGCCTCGTCGGCTGCCCGAGACCGCTCGAACAGGTCGCCCCAGTCGCGGGGCCGGTTCGAGAAGTTCCTCAGCAAGAGGGTGAGCGTCGGTGACCTCGTCATGAGCGATTCCCAGCGCCCGCTAGCCGCCCGACCTCGCCGGCCACGGACGACCGGCGGCGAAGGACGCGAAGAACTCGTACGACGGGTCGTCCGTCGAGCGGAGGCCCTCGTTCCGGCCGGATGACGACGGGGTGGGGTCCTCATACGCCTGGCGGACGTCCCAGTCGTGGAGCACGAGCCGGTGCGAGATTCGCCACGCGCCGTCGCGGTGCTCGAAGCGGTCGAGGTACCGCCCGCCGTACCAGTGCAACTCGGCTCGGCCCAACAACAGGTTGGCCGCGAGATAGGACGACTGCACGGCCGCGCCGGTTCCGTCGACCTCGATCAACACGTTGCTTGCTTGGTGCATCGTCGCCGCGAAGCGCTCCCGCATGGCCCTCACGCAGAACGGTGCGAACTCGGCGGCCGGGCCCCGAAAGAACGCGCTGTGATCGTCGAACGCACCATCGTGATACACGGACCGCAACAACTCCTCGTCGGCGCGGTCGACTGCGTGGCAGTAGCGCGCCAAGATCTTCCTGATCTCGTGCTCGGCCGATAGCTGCCAAAGAACGTCGTCGTTCACGATGTGAGGCCTCTCGTACGCATCGAGTCGCGGTGCTGGCTCATGACGTCAGGCGATCAAGCCACCGTCGATGACGAACTCGGCACCGCTCGCGTAGGAACTCTCGTCCGACGCCAGCCACAGCACCAGCTCGGCGACGTCGTCGGCCGTCCCACACCTGCGCAACGGCACCCGCTTGGCGTGCTCGTCGACGTCGAGGTCGCCGATCATCTCGGTGGTGATGATGCCCGGGTGGACCGAGTTGACCCGGATCCCGTGGGGACCGAGCTCCTGGGCGGCCGACTTCGTCATCCCTCGCACGGCCCACTTGCTCGCCGTGTAGGCGAAGGCGAGCGTGCCCTGCATGCCAGCGATCGACGAGATGTTGACGATCGAGCCCTTGCGCGCGCTGATCATCGGCGTGGCGGCGGCCTGCATGCCGAGGAACACACCGGTCTGATTCACGGCCAGCGTGCGGTCCCAGAGTTCGCGCGAGGTCTCGGTGAGTGCAATGCGGCGACTGAAGACGGCGGCATTGTTGACGAGCACATCGAGCTGTCCGCTGTCGTCGAGCACCCGCGCCGTCACCGCGTCCCAGTCGGACTGCGAGGTCACATCGTGGCGTAGGAACACGGCGCCGGTGTCGGCCGCCGTTCGCTCGCCCTCGTCGACGAGCACATCGGTGATGTAGACGGTGGCACCCTCGGCGACGAACCGTCGTGCTTCGGCAGCACCCTGCCCGCGCGCGCCGCCGGTGATCAGGCACACCTTGTCGCTCAACCTGCCCATGTTCATACTCCCCCGTTGGTGTCGTGCTGTTGGATGTCGTTCGTCGGCGTCAGCATGTGGCCGAGCCACTCGTGTACGTCACGCTGGGCGCGGCGGGTCACGCGCGCCTTTGGCGCCATGCCGTCGAAGCCGTGCGGCACCCCCGGATAGACGTGCAGGTCAGCGTGCACTCCAGCGTGCAGCAGCCGGTTGGCGTAGTCGCTGCACTCGTCGAGAAAGCCGTCGAGGCCGCCGACGTAGATGTAGGCGGGCGGCAGGCCCGTCACGTCGCTGGCGCGTGCCGGGGCGGCGTAGTGGTCGACCTCGTCGGTGCCCCACCGGTGAGCCAGGTACGACTGCCAGCCGAACCGGTTTGCAGCCGGGGGCCAGAGTGGGACGTTCGCCTGGCTCGACGGCGTGACCTGGCGATCGTCGAGCATCGGGTAGATGAGCAACTGGAACATCAAGGCCGGACCACCGTGATCGCGCACGTGCAGAGCGAGCGCGGCTGCCAGGCCCCCACCGGCGCTGACGCCGCCCACCGCGATCCGCGCCGGGTCGATGCCGAGTTCGGCAGCGTGTTCGACCACCCAGCCAAGCCCGGTCCGGCAATCGTCGAGGGCCCCGGGATAGGGCACCTCGGGCGCCAGCCGATACTCGACCGTGACCGCCACCATCTGGTGACGGTTGCACCACGAGTCGAAGCGGATGTCATCCTGGAGGCGGTTGCCCATCACCAGACCGCCGCCATGCATCCAGTAGAGGCACGGCAGCGGCTCGGTCGCCCCCACCGGGCGGTGCACGCGCACCACCGGGCCGTTCGTCCCCGTGGCGTGGTCGCTGCGGACCACCGCGTCGGAGAGTGGCACAGTGAGCGGTGGCGGGTACGCGGCACGGAACGAGTTCAGCGTGTCTGCCGACAGCGACCCGAGGTTCGTCACCTCGCCGATATGCGACGCGAACTCGACATCAAACCCCCAGGACATACTCATCGGATTATACGCAGAGATCATGGCATTGCTCATTTCGAATGGAAATCCATGCGTATGATATGCTTTAATACTGGAATGGGGAGCGTAGCTAGGGTACGACGGGGGCCATCGTGGAACGTCCGTCGCTAACCAACGTGCGGCTCGAGGTCGAGTCCAGTGTCGTCTTTCTCCGCATCGACCGGCCTGAGCTTCGCAACGCCCTCGACGCGGCGACACGGCAGGCACTCATCGAGGGCCTCGACTGGGCCGGCGCCGCCGACGACGTACGCGTGGTGGTGATCACCGGCGAAGGCGGCAAGTCGTTCGCCTCCGGCGCAGATCTCTCCGAGTCGGGCCAGATCTCCAGCACCGCGGCACGAACACAACTCGAGGGACGGCGCGTCTACGACGCGGTCGCCGAGTGCCCGCGACCCGTCATCGCCATGATCGACGGCTACTGCCTCGGCGGCGGTTGCGAACTGGCGGTCGCCTGCGACCTCCGCGTGGCGACGACCCGGTCGACCTTCGGCCAGCCCGAGATCCGGCTCGGCATCATTCCCGGTGGTGGTGGTACCCAGCGACTCCCACGACTGATCGGGCTGGGCAACGCCACCCGCCTGGTCCTCACCGGCGAGCTGATCGATGCCGACGAGGCACGCCGGATCGGGCTCGTCGACGCCGTCGTGGCACCCGATCAGCTCGAACGTTCGACACGCGAGCTGTGCGCGTCGATCACCCGCCACTCCCCCGTTGCGCTCGGCCTTGCCAAGCGAGCGCTGCGGGCGGCCTCCGAGCTGGCGCTGGCCGACGGTTTGGCGTTCGAACGCGAGCTGCTCTACTCGGCACTCGACAGCACCGACGCTGCGGAGGGCATCGCCGCCTTCCGCGACAAGCGCGCACCACGCTTCACGGGCACCTAGGAGGGAACGTCGCGACATGAGCGGACCACTGAACGGGATCAAGGTCGTCGAAGTGAGCGTCGCCATGGCGGCGCCGTTCTGCGGCCAGGTGCTCGCCGACTACGGGGCCGACGTCATCAAGATCGAGCGTGTCGGCCCCGGCGACGACAGCCGCGTCTGGCCCCCATTCCACCATGGCCAGCTCGGGCACTACTTCGCCTCTGCCAACCGCGGCAAGCGCAGCCTGGCCGTCGACCTCAAGAGCGAGCGCGGCGCCGAGCTGGTGCGCAGGCTGGCGTCCGACGCCGACGTACTCCTGCAGAACTACCGGCTCGGTGCGATGGAGCGCGCCGGTCTTGGCTACGACGACCTGTCGGCGATCAACCCCCGGCTGATCTACTGCTCGATCACCGGCTTCGGGCGTCACGGCGAGCGGCGCGCCGAGCCCGCCAACGACCTGTTCATGCAGGCGTTCTCGGGCGGCATGAGCATCACCGGCGAACCCGGCTCGGCCCCCGTCAAGATGGGCATCTCCACCGCCGACATCGGTGCCGGCCTGTTCGCGACGGTCGGCATCCTCAGCGCGCTCGAAGCACGCCATCACACCGGGCGCGGGCAACACGTCGACACCTCGCTGCTCGCCGGGCAGCTGGCGATGTTGTCGTACCACCTGACCGCGTTCGACGCGAGCGGGATCGTGCCCGGTCCACAAGGCTCGGGCTCCGAGATCGGCGTACCGTACGGCGCCTTCCCCACCGCCGACGACTGGCTCGTGGTGGCGGTGTTCAACGACTCGATGTGGCGCAACTTCTGCGCGGCGATCGAGCAGCCGGCGCTGGCCGACGACCCGCGATACCGCGAGGTCGCCGGCCGCAAGGACAACAAGCGCCAGCTACTCGAACTCCTCGAGCAGCATCTGCGCACCCGCTCGGCGGCCGACTGGGAGGCGACCATGCGCGAGCACGGCGTGCCGTCGACGCGCGTGAACCGGATCGACCAGGTGCTCGCCGACCCTCAGGTCGCCGACAACGCGATGGTCGCCGAGGTCGAGGTCCCCGGCGTCGGCCCCATCCGCGTCCCCGCACCACCGATCAACTACAGCGAGACGCCCGGGGCGATCGGCGGCCCACCTCCGCGGATCGGCGAGCACAGTCGTCCGATCCTGCTCGACCTCGGGCTGTCCGACGACGAGATCGCCGCACTCGTCGGTGACGGAGTCGTCGGCGTCGACGGCGACCACACCGGATGAGCGGCGCGACCCCCACGACAGGAGCCGAGCGATGAACTCGCCACCACGTTCAGCACACACCACGTTCGACCTGTCGGGGGTTCCCGCCGAGGTCATCACCGCACTGCGGCTCGACCGGCTGCCCGTCGAGCGGGCGGTAACCTCGACCGCCGATCTGCTGCGGCTCGACGGCAAGGTGGCGGTCGTCACCGGCGGCGGCGGGCAGGGGCTCGGCAATGCGATCTGCCACCGTCTCGCCGAACAGGGTGCCTCGATCGCGATCATCGACGTCGTTCCCGAGGCCGGTACCCAGGCCGCCGACGAGATCGCTCGCGTGTGGGGCGTGCCCACGTTCGCCACCGCTGCCAACGTGGCCGACTGGGATGCCGCCCACCGTGCGATCGACGCGGTGGTCGAGCACTTCGGCACCATCGACATCCTCGTCAACAACGCCGGTGGCTCGGGCTCGATCGGCCTGAGCGGGGATCAGGTGGCTCCGCCCGGGTCGTTCCTGGGGATGCAGCGTGGCGACATCGAGACCACCGTGGGCGTCAACCTGATGGGCGTGTTGTACGTGACGCGGGCGGCACTTGCCGTGATGGTCACGAACAGCTCGGGGCGGATCGTCAACATCGCCTCCGAGGGCGGCAAGGTCGGCGCCGCGACCCACGCCGTCTACGGCAGTTGCAAGTCGGCCGTGATCGGCCTCACCCGCAACCTCGCCCACGAGTTCGGCCCGCAGGGGATCTCCGTGGTCGCCGTGTGCCCGGCGCTGATGCTGTCCGAGCGGTTGGTCAAGAGCGGCCGGCTCGACGCCTCGCCGGACGGGCTCTTCGGTTGGACGCTCAAGAAGTCGACGATCGGCCGCCTCTCGCTCCCCGACGAGGTCGCCAGCACGGTTGCGTTCCTCGCGTCCGACGCCGGCAGCTACGTGCACGGCACCGCGGTCAGCGTCGGTGGAGGGTTCTCCGACTGATCAGCCGCACAAGGCGGCCACCGCCGCACCCATGACGTCGAGGTGTAGGTCGACGTCGGCATCGGTGGTCGCCGGGCACATCAGCGCCATGTTGTGGAACGGCGTCAGCAGCACGCCGCGGTTGACGAGCGCCAGGTGCAGGTAGTCCTCGAGTTCGGCGTCGGTGGCGCGCTGCGACTCGGTGCCGTTGCGCGGAGCCGGGTTGGCGAAGCGGTACTCGGCGCGGGCGCCGAGCTGCACCACCGACCAGGGCAGGTCGTACTCGGCGATGATCGAGTCGATGCCCGTCGTGTAACGCGTGCAGCGTTCGATCATCGTCGCAAAGGCGGCGTCGGTCAGCACGTCGCACAACGTGGCCCGGGCGGCCGCCAGCGACAGCGCGTTGCCCGCCAGGGTTCCGCCCACTCCCCCGGTGTCGACGAGGTCGAGCTCGGATCGTGTGGCGATCCGTTCGGCCAGCTCGGCGGTCAGCCCGTAGGCGCCGGCCGGGATGCCACCGGCGATGGCCTTCCCGATCGTGACGATGTCGGGCGACAAGCCCCACGCCTGCGTACATCCACCAGGACCGGCCGAGAACGTATGCGTCTCGTCGTTGATCAGCAACGCACCGGCCGCGGTGGCGAGGCGGCGGACCCCCTCGAGGTAGCCCGGTTCGGGAAGCACGATGCCCATGTTGGTCAGCGCCGGCTCCATCAGCACGGCCGCGACGTCGCCATGTGACAACTCGCGTTCGAGTTGGGCGAGGTCGTTGTATTCGGCGACCCTGCTGGTGAGCGTGACGTCGCACGGGGCGCCGACGTTGCCGGGGCGCGAACGCGGCCCCGTGTCGCCGGTGACGATCAGGGACTCGTCGACGCTCCCGTGGTAGCACCAACTGTTGACGAGGATCCGCGACCGGCCGGTTACTGCTCGGGCAAGCCTGATCGCCCAACGGTTGGCGTCGGTGGCGGTCAGCGAGAAGCTCCACTTGCTGACCCCGAAGCGACGCGTGAGCTCGGCTGCGACCAGGGCCGCGTCCTCGGTGGGCATCATCGTGGTGGCGCCACCGGCCTCGCCGTACCTGACGACCACCGCAGCCACTGTGGCCGCCGGCGAGTGGCCCGCCATCGCTCCGGTGTCACCGAGGCAGAAGTCGACCAGCTCGTGGCCGTCCCGGTCGACCACCCGCGCCCCGGCAGCACGTTCGAAGAACAGGGGGAAACCGCCGGCGGCCTTGGCCATCCAGGTCATCGGCACCCCGCCGAACAGGTGCTCGCCGCTGGACGCCGCTGCGCGCGAGCGCGGGTTGCGGTCATGGAACGTGCGCCGTTCCTCGTCGAGCAGCACCGCCAGTCGGTCGCGATCGATCACGTCTCCATCCTTCCCCGTAGCTGCTGCCGACGAGCGGCCGTCGCCGGTTCGTCGACGCTACCCGAGCCGTCGAACACCACCCCGTACACCGCTCCCGCCCGAGCCGCGCTGATCCAGCCCTCGGCGACATCGCTGGCGACCTGGCTGGGAGGCCGGTCCAAGGGCGAACCGAACCCGCCTCCGCCACTGGTGGTGGCGATCATTCGCTCACCGGGTGCGATCAGCACCGGACCCCATGCGTCGATCTCGAGCAGCGTGCCGTCGGCGGCGCGTCTGGCCTGGCCGGAGGGCGCCCCGCCGAGGCCGCCGCGCGCCCCGACGGCGGCGTGTACGGCGCCGTCGTTGGCGTAGATCGCCTCGATCGTGCAGTCGATCGGCCCGTACTCAACGCGAAGTCCCGGCGCGCCCCGCTGCGCTCCGGCCCCCTCCGAATCGGCGACCAACCGGCGGTCGAAGATCGCGATCGGTTGCTTCATCTCGTCGATCTCGACGCTGTCGAGCAGCAACGATCCTCCGCTTCCGAGGTCCGACATCGTCAACCATCCGTCGGTATGCGGGCCGCCGGCCCCACCGTTGGGGCCGCTGAAGAGCTGGTTGACGAACGGCTCGCCCGAACGTGGGTCGATGCCCGACACCACCGCTTCCGACGGGGAGAACCCGGCTCCGACCTCAGCAAGGCCGATTCCCGGGTCCAGTTCGGCCAGCGCCCGCTGGACGACGTTGCCGACGCGGTTGGCGAGGTTGGTGGTCGCGGCCGAGCAGCTGGCCGGGTGGCGGGGGATGCCGACCACGCAGTTTTCGCGCAGGTGGACCCGGATCCGGCGGAAGCTGCCCTGGTTGTGGGGCACGGTGTGATCGATGCTGTTGAAGACCCCGATCATCGCCGCCGCCCGCGACGACGCCTCGCTGAGGTTCAGGCCACACGGGACGCAGTCGATGTTGTCGGTGAGGTCGACATCGACGTACCCGTGAGCCGGGTCGATCGTCACCGTCGCCCGGACAGGAATCCCGTCGGGTACTGCCGGCACCGGGTCGTGGCGTGTCTCGGTAGCCGCCGAGCCCGCCGGGAGCTCCTGGATCGCTGCCACCATCCGGCGCTCGCTGTAGTCGAGCCACGCCTCGGCGAACGCGCCGAACTGCTCCCAGCCGAGCTCGGCTCCGAGTTCGAGCATCGCCCGCTCCCCGATCCGCACGGTGCCCAGCAGAGCCAGGTAGTCACCGCGCCACTGATCGGGTACCCGGATCCGCATCTCGCACATCCGCAGGACGTCGGCACAATCCTCGTAGTCGCGTTGCGCGCGCACGACCGGAAAGATCAGCGCGCCCTCCTCGTAGACGTCCCGCGCGCTGACCATGTAGGTGGTCGGCACCGAGTTGCCACAGTCGGCCTGATGAGCCTTGGCGAGCACCGTGAAGCGATGCACACCGTCGACGACCACGGGAACGAGCAGCGAGTGATCGGCAGCGTGCGTGTTGCCGTGGTACGGCGAGTTGTGCAAATAGGCGTCGCCCGCGCGTAGATCGGGCACCAACTCGGTCATCGACCGCGCCTGAAGATCCGGGCCGCCGGTGACGTGGATGGGGAGGCTCTGGGCCGTCATCAGCACGTCGCCTTCGGCGGTGAGCAGGCAGCATGAGAAGTCGCGGGCGGTATTGAGCACGCCCGACCGCCCCGAACGGGCGAGCGTGTTCTGCATCTTGCGCACGATCGCCGCCAAGCGGTGGCTGAGCACCGCCAGCTGGGCGCCCGAGAACCCGTTGTCGTTCATACTGCGTGCACCCGGGTCTGACTCGCGGCCGGCTCACCGGCACCGTTCGGATCGATCAACAGCGACCCGATCTCGGTCCGGACACAGGTGCTGCCAGGCGGCAGCACGACCGACGTGAACGCCGACTCGATCAACGCCGGGCCCTCGACCACCACGCCCGGCGTCAACGCAGCCGGCGAGCACACGGCCGTCGGAACGCTTCCCGCGCCGGCAAAGTAGGCCTGGCGGGTCGATCGCTTCGACCCGGCCTGGTCGGCGTGCGCAGCCAGCGGCGCCTCGTCGTCGCGCAGTGCGCACCGGACCCGAGCGCCCCAACTGACCACCTCGACCGGTGAGACACGATCGGCGATGCCGAGCACCTGGGCGTGAACGTCGTGGAAGTCTTCGACGAACTGAGCGACGTCGAAACCGCCCCCGAACCGCTGAGCCCGCAACGGAATCTCCAGCTCCCAGATCTGCTGCGGGTAACGGGCCTCGGCGAACAGCTCGACCGTGGTTGCGCCGGCGGCTGCGCCCGACCGATCGACGAACTCGCGGCACTGGGCGACGAGCAGACCGAGCGCGGCGTTGACCGGGTCGGTGTCGAACGCGTCCGAGGTGGTGTACACGGTGGCGGCGTAACTCGCCGTGAGATCCGACATCAGTGCGCCGGCCGCCGAGAGCGCCGCGCCAACCGCGGGAATCACGAGCATGCGGCACCCAAGCCGCTGAGCGACTGCGACCGCGTTGAGACCGGCCGCGCCGCCACCGCCGACGAGTACCGCGTTCGACGGGTCGACACCCTGGGCAAGCGTGATGTCCTCGATCGCGCGCACCATCTGCTCGGTGGTCAGTTGCACGATCGCCTCGGCGGCGGCGAGGTCGTCGAGGCCGAGCGGCACGCCGACCGAACGGCGTACGGCGCCGACGGCCGCCTGCTCGTCGAGCCGCATCGCACCGCCCGAGAACGCAGCGGGGTCGATGTACCCGAGTACCACCGCGGCGTCGGTCACGGTGGCGTCGACCCCACCCCGGCCGTAGCAGGCCGGGCCTGGTACCGAGCCGGCGCTGTGAGGGCCGACCGCCAGCAGCCCGCCGGGGTCGACCCAGGCGATGCTGCCCCCGCCCGCACCGACACTCTTGACGTCGATCGACGGGAGGCCGGTCATGTGTCCGGTGAACACCGGCCCCACCCAAGCCGAGCGGGTCCACGGGATGCGACCGCCTCGCACCAACGTCACGTCGTAAGTGGTGCCGCCGGTATCGGCGACGATCACGTCGGCGATGCCGGTGTCGGCCGCGGCATAGGCGCGGCCCGCCACCGGCGCCATCGACGGTCCCGAGTTGAGCGACCGGATCGGTGCCCGCTCGACGTCGCCGACGTCGACCACACCACCGCTCGACGTTACGACCACGAGCCGCCCGGCGAACCCCTCGGACCGCAGGCGCGTGCCGAGCCCGCGCAGGTACTCCGCCATCAGTGGCTTGAGCGAGGCGTCGATGCACGCCGATGAGGCCCTGCGGTACTCCCGAAGCGACGGGTTGAGTTCGTGCGACAGCGTGAACGGCACACCCGGAAGGTGCTCGTCGAGCAGCCGACCGACGGCCTGCTCGTGAACCGGGTTGACCGTCGACCACAACAGGCACACGCCGACCGCCTCCACCTGCGCCGCTGCCAGGCGTCCGCAGATGTCGACCACCGCGGCCGCGTCGAGCGGCTCGAGTACGCGGCCATCGGCCAAGATCCGCTCGGGTACCTCGAACGTCAAGGCCCGCGGTACGTACGGCTCGGGGTACTGGACGGTGAAGTCGAACGGGTCGTCGCGACCCCCCTCGCGGAGCACGAGCACGTCGGGGTGGCCACTGGTGGTCAGGAACGCCGTGCGCGCAGCAGTTCGGGTGAGCACCGCGTTCAGTCCACGCGTGGTCGCGTGGACGAACAATGTGGTACTCGCGAGCAGGTCGCCCACCGTCGTCCCGACCCCGGTCGCCGCATGCGTCAACGCGTCGACGATCCCCTGCACCGGGTCGGACGGCACCGTGGGTGCCTTGAACAGACGGAGCAGACCGTCGTCGCCCTCGAGTACGAGGTCGGTGAACGTGCCACCGATGTCGACCGAGATACGCATCAGCCGCTCGACCCGGGCTCAGAACCCGTACGTCGACACGGCTGCTCCGTCGCCGACGTTGCTGCGGTCGAGCGGCAGCGCCAGGCCGATCGCGTCGTGCAGTTCGGCGAGCAACGGGTCGATCGTGCCGTCGTTGTGCGGCATCGTGACGGTGACGATGCTCACCGGCGCTGGCAAGGCCCGTGCCGAGAACATCCAGCCCCGCTCGCGCAAGCGCTCGACCACCGGTCGCAGGTCGAGTTCATCGGCGTGGATCAGCGTCATGTTGATCCGCGAACCGGGGTACACCCGTAGACCGTCGATCGCCTGCACACCGGCGACCAGCCGGTCGCGCAGCGCCATCGACTTCAGCGACACCGCGGTGTAGCCGGGCTCTCCGAGCAGCGTGACCATCGTCCACGCGCCGGCGATCGGTCCGGTGCCACGCGTGCCCGACATCGTGCCGTTCGGTGGGCAGATCACCTTGGCGTGCTCGAGCAGCTCTGCGTCGCGGAACAGCAGCAAACCTGCCGGGGGCGGCGCCATGCCGTTCTTGTGCAGGTCGGCGCTGATCGAGCACACCCCGTCGGCCCGGAAATCCCAGAGTGGGATCGTCGTGTCGTAGCCACTCCGTTCGAGGAACGGCAGGATGAATCCGCCGAACGCGGCATCGACGTGGAGGTAGATGCCGCGCCGGACGGCGATCTCGCTGAGCGCCTCGATCGGGTCGACGCTCCCGTACGCCCACGTGCCGGCCGTGGCAATGATCGCGATCGTGTCGGGGCGGATCGCGGCCTCGACGGCGGCCGGGTCGACGTCGTAGAGGTGCCCGCCCGCAGGTGGAGACACGACGATCGGGTCGAGCCCGAACATGTGGCACAGCTTGTGCAGGGAGTAGTGACCGTTGGCCGGGAACACGACGCTGCCGTTCGACACACCCGCCCGCTGCTTGGCGGTGAGGATCGCACACATGTTGGACTCGGAGCCGCCCGACGACACGAAGCCGGCCGGCTCGAGCGCACCCAACAGCCGCCCCATCCACGAGACGATGTGGCCTTCCATCTCACGGGCGCCGCCGCCGGTGATCCACGTTTCGCCGTGCACGAAACGTTCGTACGCGGCGACCGACAGGTTGCGCACCTCGTCTCCCCACGGCAGTTCGGGCGACGAGATCAGGTGGGGACCCTCGTCGAACAGATTGCGACCCCATTCCGAAAAACGCGAAGCGCGTTCGAGACGGCTGAGTTCATCGAGCAGATCGAGCCGCTCGACACCGCTGGGGAACTGGTCCATGTGTCTCCCTTGCTGCGTTCGTTGATGTGCCGCGCCTCAGAGCGCCACCATGCCGCCGTCGATGACGAGGCTGGCGCCGTGGGTCCAGGCCGACGCGGCCGAGGCGAAGTAGACGACTGCCGGGCCGATGTCGGTGACGAGGCCGATCCGGCCGGCCGGGGTGGCGGCGACGATCTCGTCTTCGACGCCTGACCCTGCCAGAATGTCGACGTTCATCGGCGTGCGCACGTTGCCGGGGGCGATCGCGTTGACCCTGATTCCCTGGGGGGCGAGTTCGGTGGCGAGCGCCTTGACGATCAACTCGATCGCGCCCTTCGACGCGCAGTAGGCGCTGTCATCAGGCGAGCCGACGTGGCCCGACATCGACGAGATGAACACGATCGAGCTGCCGGGGCCGAGATGGGGTGCCGCCGCACGCGTCAGCCGGTACGGCGCTCGCGTGTTGGTCAGCCACTGCGAGTCGAACACCTCGTCGGTCGAATCGGCGAGCGACGCCTGAAGGTAGATCCCGGCTGAGTGGACGACCACGTCGAGCCGCCCGAAACGACCCAGCACCTCGTCGACGATCGCCCCTGGGGCGTCGTCGGCACACACGTCGGCGACGATGCTGGCCGCCTCGGCCCCCGTCGCCGCGACCGCCGCCACCGACGCAGCGAGCCGTTCCGGCGAGCGACCGACAAGGCCGACGCTGGCACCGGCCGCACCCAGCGCTCGGGCGGCCTCCGCCCCGATCCCAGAGCTGGCACCGGTCACCAGCGCCACCCTTCCGTGTAGATCGAACGGGTTGACAGCGACGCCCTCCACGAGCTGTATTCTAGGCGATCCGTTCGCACGGTTGGCAACCGGTTTGGTCAATTCATGCGAATCGTTCGCATGTCGTCTGCCCAACGCGTATAGTCCGTTCATGTCTGGCACCATCGACCTCGACACCTTCAATCCCGTTGAGCCGGCGACGCTCGACTGCCTCGACGCCTACTACACGGCGATGCGCGCCGGTGACCCCGTGCACTACGTCAAGTCGGTCGACATGTACTTCGTCGTCCGCCACGATCTGATTTGCCGCGTCATGCGCGATGCCGAGACGTTCTCGTCGGTGTTCCCCACCAAGGCGCGCGGCGTGCTCCCGATCGCCAGCGAGGATGCCGAACGGATCAGAGAGGTGCTCCGGCAGGGGCTGCCCCGCGTCCCGACGTTGATCAACGCCGATCCGCCGGCCCACAACCGCTATCGACAGTTGGTAGCCAGGACGTTCTCGGTTAAGGCGATCGCAGCCCTCGAACCAGTTGTCCGAATGGTGACGTCGCGGCTGATCGACAGTTGGATCGACCAGCCACAGATCGAGTTCGTCGACGAATTCGCGGTCCCGCTGCCGATGGAGGTGATCGCCTACGCCCTCGGCGTGCCCGACGATCGCCTCGACGACTTCAAACGCTGGTCGGACGACACCGTCGCCAGCTTCGGCGCGGCGCCGTCGATCGAACGCCGGATCGCGGCCGAACAGGGCGTCAACGAACTCCAGCGCTACTTCAGCGAACAGCTCGACCTGCGGCGCGCCGAGCCGCAGGACGACTTGCTCACCCGCCTGCTTCAGGCACGCATCGACGACACCAGCGAGGTCACCGACGACCGCCCGCTCGACACCACCGAGATCGTCGGCATCCTGCAGCAACTGCTGTCGGGGGGCAACGAGACCACGACCAAGCTGCTGGCAGCAATGATGCGAACGCTCGCCGAACAACCCGAGCACTGGAAGCGGGTGCGGGCCGACCCGGCGGCGATCCCTGGCGTCGTCGAAGAGACACTGCGACTCGCTGCACCGGCGCAGTGCATGCGCCGGCTGGCGACTCGCGATGTCGAGCTGGGCGGCGTGACGATTCCTGCGGGTTCGCGCATCATCACCGTGCTGGCATCGGCCAACCGCGACGAATCGGTGTTCACCGACCCGGAGTCGTTCGATCCGCACCGCGACAACCTCAACGACCACCTCGCGTTCGGCAAGGGAGTCCACTTCTGCATCGGCGCCAGCCTGACCCGCCTCGAAGCGCGCGTCGCGCTGGAGGAACTCAGCAGGCGGTTGCGGTCGTTCGCGCTGGCCGACGACAACGACTTCCCGCACGATCCCAGCTTCATGCTGCGCGGGCTCAAGCGACTGCAGATCGACATCGTCGCGGCCTGAAGCGCACAGCGCGCAATGTGGAGTCTCTTCGCATGATCTGCAAAGATTGACGAATGGCTGCTCTCTGCGAAGGTCGGGTCTGCATCGTCACCGGAGCCGGGGGAGGTATCGGTCGTGAGCACGCGCTGCTGCTCGCGGCCCACGGGGCCAAGGTCGTGGTGAACGACCTCGGCACGGCGATCGACGGCACCGGCGCATCGACAGGCCCGGCGGCGACGGTTGTCGCCGAGATCCGCGATGCGGGTGGCGAGGCCGTCGCCAACACCGACGACGTATCGTCGTTCGAGGGTGCCAAGCGCATGATCGACCAGGCGGTCGACGAGTACGGCCAACTCGACGTACTCGTCAACAACGCCGGCATCTTGCGCGACCGGATGCTCGTCAACATGAGCGAAGAGGAGTGGGACGCCGTCATCCGCGTCCATCTCAAGGGCACGTTCGCCCCGGCGCGCCACGCCGCCGCCTACTGGCGCGACCGCGCCAAGTCCGGCGAGCAGGTCGACGCCCGGCTGATCAACACGACGTCGGTGTCGGGCATCTACGGCAACGTCGGGCAATCCAACTACGGCGCCGCCAAGATGGGCGTCGCCGCGTTCACGATCATCGTCGCCGAGGAGCTTCGTCGCTACGGAGTCACCGTCAACGCAATCGCTCCGGGCGGCTTGACGCGCATGACCAAGATGCTGTCGATGGGCGGCGTCGAGAACCTCTCCGACGAACAGCGCGAGGCGATGTCGCCGCGGTTCGTCGCCCCGATCTGCGTGTGGCTGGCGTCGAATGAGTCGCGCGACGTCACCGGCCGTGTGTTCGAGGCGCAGGGTGGCGTGCTGGCCGTGGCTGAGGGGTGGCACCGCGGGCCGACCACCTCACCGATCCTCGACCCCGAGGCGATCGGCGAAGTCGCGCTGGGATTGGTTGCCGAGGCCCGCCCGAACGCCGACATCCACGGCCAAGACCGGCTCGCCTGAACCGCCCGGCCCGGCTCGACCACCTGACGACTCGGCGGTTCAGGCGTCGACGATCACCGGGCGAGGCGCATGGTTCGAGCGCTCGATCGCCCGCTCGTCGGTACCCAGATAGGACGCGATCACGAGCGGGTCGTTGCGCACCTCGTGGGGTGTCCCCTCGGCGATCACACGACCGGCCTCCAGGCAGTACACGCGGTCCGAGATGCTCATGATCAGCGGCATGTCGTGCTCGATGACCACCATCGCGGCTCCGAGTTCCTCGCGGATCCGCACGATCAACGGACCGAACGCTTCGGTCTCGCGCTGCGCCACCCCGCCCGTCGGCTCGTCGAGCATCAACAGCTTGGCGTCGGCGGCGAGCAGGCAACCGAGCTCGACGATCCGCCGCGTGCCGGTTGACAGGTTGGCCGCGAACTGATCGGCGAAGCGACCGAGACCGAGCAGGTCGATCAGATCGTCGGAGTCGCCGCGCTTGCGCCGCTCGGAACGCGGTGACGGCGGCAGGCCCGTCAGCGAGGGCACGACGAGCGTGCGCTGACGCGCCTCGAGCGCGACCATGATCGTCTCGCGCACGGTCAGGTCGCCGTACAGCCGGGCCGCCTGGAACCCGCGACCCAGCCCGACGCGATGGCGGCGGTGTACCGGAAGGTGACTCACATCGTGGCCCAGCACCTCGATCCTGCCCGACGAGGCCACAAAACCACCGATCGCGTTCATCAGCGTCGACTTCCCGGCGCCGTTGGTTCCGATCAACCCGACCAACTCGCCCTGGCGGACCTCAATGTTGACGTTGTCGAGCGCGTTCACACCACCGAACCGCACGTTGACGTCACGAACCGTCAACCACGCGCCGCCGTCCGGAAGGTCGACCTCGCGCCGGGCGCGGTGCGGAACGAGCGTCGTGTCGGCGGGCACACCGGAGTTCGCCGGCTCAGGGAGCCGCCGCTCGGCCCACCCGAGCACGAGGTCGCGGGCGCCGTACACGATCTGCATCAGGCCACCGGGGAAGTACATCAGCAAGATCAGCAGGCCGATGCCGCTCGTGAGCAACCGGATCTCGTCGATGTCGCCGACGAGTGCGGGAACGCCGCGCACGAACAAGGCGCCCACGATCGGCCCGGCCACCGAGCCGAGCCCCCCGATGATCGCCGTGGCCACCAGCCGCAACGACTCGTCGGGGGCGAACGTCGCACCGGCGTTGACCTCGACCCGGAGTGTGACGAACAGACCGCCGGCGAAGGCCGCCATCCCGCACGAGAGCGAGAAGGCCACCAACTTCATCCGCGTGGCCGACACGGTCGCTGCTCGGGCCATGTCCTCGTTGGCGCTGACGGCGATCATCGAGCGACCCAGGCCCGTCCGCCGCACGCGGGCCATGATCGCGGTCATCAGCCCGAGGCTCGCCAGGCAGAGGTAATAGAAGTTGCGCCGGTTGGAGAAGTCGATGCCGAGCAACTCGGGCGGGTCCATCGCGGGGGTCGTCGACCCGAACCGCGACCCGGTGAACATCGACTGCCGGAACAGCCAGTTCGACGCGGCCACAGCGAAGGCGAAGGTCACGACGGCCAGAAACAGACTGCGTGCGCGCAGCGCGGGGATGCCGACGATCAGCGCGGCCACGACCCCGCTGGCGGTGGCCACCGCCAGGCCGCCGAGCCAGGGCAGGTCGAGGCTCATGTCCCACAGGTCGAACGGCACCGGAATGTCGAGACCGTTGGTCACCATCGCCATCACGCAGGCCCCCAACCCGACGAAGGCGTACTGGCCGAGCGAGAACTGCCCCGCCCACCCGATCAGCATCGACAACGGCAAAGCCATCATGGCGAACAGGATCACGTCGGTCCACAAGAACAGCTGTGACGGCCGGTGCACAACGAGTGGCAGAGCGGCCAGAACGCCGAACATCGCGAGCATCCCCGCCGGTCCGAGATACTTCACGAACCACACGCTGCGGAGACGCTCGGGCACCGGGCGGACACGTGGGGCGATCGCGATCGACGACTCGTCGCGCCGCCCGCGCACCCAGAACGTCACCAGCACGGCCGTCGCCACGAACATCCAGAGGTCGACGATCGACTGGTTGGTCTGGTCGACGTTGATTCGAATCAACTGTTCGGCGATACCGACGCCGACGCCACCGGCCAAGGTCAACGGCAACGACGACATGCGCGCCAGCAACCCGACCAGAAGCGCCCGCACCAGCAGGCTCGGGCCGATCGCGCCGGCACCGGCGCCGACGATGCTGCCCGGCGTGATGCCCTGCATCGGCGCGATCATGATCGCCGTCGCCCCGGCGAACGCCCCGGCGATCGTCCACACGATGGTCGATGTCAGCTTCGGGCTGATGCCGAACAGCCGCGCCGTATCGGGGTTCGACGCCGAGGCGCGCACCATCAGCCCGAACCGATTGGTGGTGATGAACACGCCGAGGGCAAGGATCAACAGCGGTGCCACGGCAAGCACGAGCACCTCGCGCGACACGATCAGAATCGAATCGGTCGGTTCCCAGCGCACGTCGAACGGCAGTGGGAACTCCGACCGGGCGGCCGTGTTGGGCAGCGACATGCGGGCGACGAGGAGCAGCTGGGCCAGTCCGATCGTGGCGATCAGTAGGACCAGCCGAGGCGACTGAAAGAGCCGTCGCACCACCGACAGCTCAATCACCGCGCCGATCAGGGCGCTGCACGCGACCGCCATCAGGAACGCCACCCAGTACGGCACGCCGTAGCCGGCGGCCAGCAGGCAGAAGATCGCCACACCGAACGCGCCGATCTCACCGTGGGCGAAGTTGAGGACCCCCGTGGAACGGTGCACCAGCACGAAACCGGCCGCGAGGACGGCGTAGACCAGCCCGGTGATCACGCCGTAGAACAGCGCCTGCTGGGTGATGTGAACGGCCAGGATCACGGTCACACCCTGGTCTCGCCGAGGAACACGGCCTTGGCAAGATCGTCGCGTTCGAGCAGGTCACGGGCCGAGCCCTCGAATCGGATCCGCCCCTTCTCCATGAAGACCGCCCGGTCGGCGAACGCGAGCGCCACGTTGAGCGACTGCTCGACGATGATCATCGTCATCCCCCGCTGCTTGAGCTGGTCGACGACTACCAGCAGGTCCTGGAGCACGGTGGGTGCCAGTCCGAGCGACAGCTCGTCGATCAGCAGGATCTCGGGTTCGTGGGCCAGCGCCATCGCCAGCGCGAGCATCTGCTGCTGGCCCCCCGACAGGTTCCGGGCATCGACCGACCGACGCTCGCGCAACGCCGGGAACAACGCCAGCGCTTCGTCGAGGCGGCGGTCCACGTCGGATGTCGGGAGACGACTCGCCAGCAGCGCGGTACGCAGGTTCTCGACCACCGTCAGCTCGGGGAACACCCCGGCTCCGCCACGTAGCTGGACGACGCCGACGCCGAACCGGACCTCTGCCTCGACATAGGTGAGCGCCCGCCCGTTGAGCCGGATGACCCCGCGGTCGGGGATGCACAACCCGCTGATGGCTCGCAGCAGCGTCGACTTGCCAGCGCCGTTGGTACCGAGCAGGGCGAGCACCTCGCCGCGCCGGACCTCGAGTTCGACGTCGAACAGCACCTGCACCGTGCCGTAACTGCAGTCGAGGTTGCGGACCTGCAGCAGCGGCAGCCGCTCGGGGTGGTCGAGCATGCGGCGGATCTCGGCCTGCTCCTCGATCAGCTCCTCGACCGCCAGCGAGATGTCGCGCTTCAAGAAGCGCGCTCCGTAGACGAAGAGGCAGCCCCCCACCAGGGACGACATCGGCACGATCACGGTCAACGACAGCCGCTCGCCGTGGGCATCAGAGAGCGCTCCCGCAAGCAGGCTGCCGAAGAATCCGCCGATCAGGAAGATGAAGATCGGGATCAACGCGAACGCCTGCGCACGCAGCCGGTATGGCGCGACCGACGCGATGATCGGACCGACACCAGCGAACGCCGAGCTGGTACACGCGTTGGCGAGGGCGAAGAAGCCGATCAACAAGGCGATCGAGTCGAACCGCAGCCCGATCGTCATCAGCACGCCGAACGACACGATCAGGCCACCAGCGATGCGGACGACGCGCTCGGGCTCGACGCGGTACGAGCGGTCGTAGATCCAGCCGGCGATGGGAATCGTAAGGATCGCCGGAACCTGGGCGATCGAGAAGATCCACCCTCGGGTGAACGCGCCGTAGCCGTATCCGTCTTCCAACAGCAGTGAGAGTTGCAGGGGGACGGCGACGAACGAGAACCCCAGCACACCGATCCCGAGGCAGATGAAGTAGAAGGTCTTGATCTTCTTCATCCGCACGTAGGCGGTCGACATCGTGATCGGAAGTTCGTCGGCCTGCTCTCGATCGTCAAGCTGGCCGCCGAGTACGAGTTCCTGCTCGTAGCGACCGCGCGGCGGGTCCTTCATGAACAACGCCGCGGCAACCGCCAGCAGCCCGATCGGCAACGCGATCACGAGATACGACCAGCGCCAGCCGTCGTCGCCTCCGGCCAGCCTGGCAGTGAGGCCGACGACGAACGGCCCGACGGCCTCGCCGAGCGGGCGCGCCGCCGCGTACATCGCGAACACGCGGGCCCGGCCCTGAATCGGGTACTGATCCGAGAGCAGCGAGCCGACCACGGGAACGACGAAGGCGAACCCGACACCTGCCACGACAAACGCCCAGAACAGCTGGAACTCGTTGGCCACCACGCAGGTGGCCAACACGCCAAGCGCGGCGAACGCGGTCGAGCCGGCAACCAACCGCTTGCGCGACATCCGGTCGGCCAGCCATGCCATCGGCACGGCTCCGAGCACCAGCGCCACACCGCCGAAGCCGGCGATGCCGCTCAGCATCGTGTCGGTGATGCCGAACGTGCGCTGGATATCGGGAGCTAACACGCTCGTTGCCGCGCCGCGGAACTGCTCGACCGCGACCAGGCAGACGACCAGCAGGATCGTCGTCAATCCCCCGATTCGCAGGGTTGCCCGCCACCCCAGCTGTTCGGCGCCGACTCCGGGTAGCAGGTCGTCGGGCAGCACGACCTCGGCCGCTCGCGCCGACTGCTCCTCCTGGCGTCGTTGTTCTTCGTCGAGTACCGCCGCCACCAACGAGGCGGGGGCATCGGGCTGGACGGCGGGCGCGACGCCCACATCGGTCTCCTCGTCGGGGCTGGCATCGTGGACGTCTTGCATGACGGACGTTACGCGGTTGCCCGGCGGCGGTGTGACGCCGGGCAACCGCACAACAAGGAACTGGTCAGCCTTCGGGAATCGGCAGGAAGTCGCTGTCGAACCGGACGCAATGCCCGACTGAGTTCTCGACCGGCACCGAGCACGGGTACTCGAAGACGTTCCTCACGATCGCGTCGGGAGCGGTCGGCTTGCCGGGGGTGAAGCTGGCCGGTGTACCACTGCCGAGTTGGACGTCACCCAACGCGGCGACCGCAGCGGCGATGTCGTCGCGGGTGGGATTGGGCCCGGCAGCCTCGATCGAGCGTGCGAGCATCCGCACGAACGCGCAGTGGCCACTGACATTGCTGGCGAAGCGAGCCTCGTCGTCACTTGCCGAGGGGTCGAACGGCGCCCCGGCAGCCGAGCTGTGATCGGCGTACGTGGCGTTACACATCTCGAAGAATGCGTCAGGCTGGTAGTCGGCAGCGCGATAGTCGCCCTCCTGGTTCGACCCGATGATGACGGCGCCGTCGTACAGCTCGCCGGCGCCCTGGCCGCCGAACTCGATGAGCTTGCCGGCCAGTAGCTCGCTGTCCTGGGCGAGGAAGCTGGTGCCGTAGAACTGGATCGAGCCCGGCTCGGCACCCTGGGTCACCAGTTCGGCCATGTAGCCCGACATCGAGATGCCGTCGAGCAGCACGAACATGGCGTCGACACCGGCGTCGCGCATTCCTTGCACCGAGGCGATCAGGCCCTCGTTGCACGGCGGGCCGTTCGGGCACGGGATGACATCGACGCGGGCCGGCTCGAGACCCACCGCGTCCATCGCGTCGAGCAGGCCCTGTTCGATGATTTCAGGGTTCGGGTCGCCGTCGTCGAACACGACGCCGATCGTCTTACCAGCGAGTTCGTCAGCCAACTCGCGCACGGCGTACGTGAGGATGTCGGCAGGAGCGTGGGTCACAGTGAACAGCCGCCCGTTCGATCGTTCGAAGTCGCTCGCGCCGAAGTCGTAGGTCGCCAGGAAGATCGTCTCGTTCTGACCGGTGAGGCAGGCGCCGAGCGGATTGCCCACACCGCTGTTCGACCAGGCCACCACGGCATGCTGCTCCTCGGCGATCGTGATGCACGCCTCCTGGTACACCGCATCGGCATCGGGGGCGAAGCCGAGCACTGGCACCTCGACGTTGACCAGCTCAAGCTGGCGCCCGTGGATGCCGCCGCACTCGTCGTTGATCACGTCGACGAACGTCTGGGCAAAGTCGTTCTGGTCGCCGAGGTCACTGGCGAACCCGATGCTGACGAGATCCTCCAGCTTGTTCCGGACGTGCGCGACCTGGATCGCTGTGCTGGTGATTCCGGCATCTACATCGGCGGGAGCCTCCGCCGGCGCGGCGCCGGCGACGCAGAAGGCATCGTTACCCGTGAAGCGGCTGGCGACGTCGACGGGGGCCGCTGTGGTCGCGGGCGCGTCGGCGTCCGTGGTGGTGGTGTCGTCGTCGCCGCCGGTCGGTTGGCTGGACGCCACCGTGGTCGTCGGATCGTCGGCGACGGTGGTCTCCGTCCCGGCGTCCGTGGTCGCGTCGGACGTATCGTCGTCGTCGTCGCTGCCACCGCATGCCGCGGCCACGAGCGCGGCGACGATTCCTAAGGCCACGAGGCGCCGAGTGTGGCGTCCCCGCGTCGAGTGGTACGAACGCATGCTTCCCCCTGTTGAGATGGTGACGTGATAGGTGTTCGGTAGGTGGTGGATAGGTGATCGGTTGTTCGACTGAGAACGGACCCGTCAGAGGCGCTCGTCGAGCCAGTCGAACATCGTTTCGCCGGCGATCCCGCTGGCACCGCCCTGGCAGTGCAGCTGGGCGGTGGTGGACTCGTCGAAGACGATCATGTGCTTGGAGCAACGCAGCGCGTCGAAGAGCCGCTGCGACTCGCCCGACGAACGGATCTCGTTGCTGCCCTCGAGGATCAACGTCTCGCACTGGATCTGCTCGACGTACGGCGTGAGGTCGCACCTCAACAGTTCCTCGTACAGCTCGTACGGTGTCGACAGACCGTGCTTGGCCAACATGTCGCGGAGGAACCAGCCGTGCAGCGGGTGCGCGTCGGCGGTGGCCTGCATGGCGCGGTTGAACTGCTCGGGCCCGGCCGCGTACGCATCGCGAAGCGGTTGCGGGAACTGAGCCATGATCGACCCGCCCCAGTTCATGACGCCAGGGTCGGCGATGCACATCTTCAGCCGGTGCTCGAACGCCGCGCCGCGCGGCGCGAGGTAGCCACCGAAGCTCAGGCCCATCAGGGCGATCCGCGACGCGTCGACCCCATCGCACTCGACCGCGAAGTCGACGACCGGGGTGACGACCTGCTCCCAGTCGGGCCGGAAGTGGAGGTGATTGCGACGCAATGCGAGCCCTTGGCCGGGGCCTTGGAAGGTCAGGCAGTGGATACCGCGCTGCAGCGCGCCGTCGTAGACCCAGCGAGTGTCCTCCGGCCAGGCGTCGCGACCCTGGAACATGATGATCAGCGGGGCCTTGGCCGGGGCGTGCGGCGAGCGGTAGAAGTAGCCGGGCAGAGAGCTGCCCTCGTAGGGGATCTCGACCGGTTGCGCCGGATAGCCCGTGAGCTCGAGGTAGCGGTCGTAGCAGCGGTAGCTGGCGGTGCCGTACTCGAGTTGGCGCGGGTCGTCGTGGTGGCTGTAGTGCATGAGGCCGCCACGCCAATAGGTCGATGCCCGCAGGTAGGCGCTGGCGGCGCTGACGCGCTTGCCGCGTGCGTCGGATGCCTGCGCCCGTTCCTCGACGCGGCGGGCCATGTCGCTGAACGAGCGGATCCAGCTCTCTTCGTCGCCGGGCAGGATGGTGCGCGCGATCTCGAGGCACTCCCCCAGGTCGGCCTGACCGTAGAACGTCATCTCGAGATGATGTTTGAACTGGTCGTCCATCACCTCGGCGTCGATGAACCAATGCGACGTCCAGGTCGGCCCCGGGAAGAACCGGTTCCTGGTCGCCGTCGGGATCGGAGTGTCGGTGGCGGTCATCGGGTAGCTCCGGATTGGGTGGGCGGCAACGAATCGTGGTGAACAGGCGGGCGTCGATCCGCCCAGGGGCGGGCCTGCTCAAGCTGCGCGGCGAGCCGGAACAGCGTGCCCTCGTCGCCGTACTGGCCGATCACGTGGATGCCGATTGGAACTCGATCGGCGTTCCAGAACAACGGCACCGACATGGCCGGCCGCCCGCTGATGTTGGCGAGCGTTGTGAACGGCAGGAACAGGGACGCGTTCCGGATGCCCCGCATCGGGTCGTCGGCCGAGGCGGTGAACGAGCCGAGCGGAGGCGGCGGGGTGCCGACGGTCGGTGTCAGCCAGACGTCGTACGGCGTGAAGAAGTCGGCGATCGTGTCGGTGAGCTGTTGCATCCCCGCCAGCGCGTCCATTAACTGCTCGGCGGTGGTGTTGGCGGCACGGCCGTGCTCGATCATCGTCCAGGTGTTGGCTTCGAAGTGCTCGCGCCGCGCTTCCTTGCCGGTGAGGTGTTCCCAGTTGCGGATGTCCCACGCGATGCCGGCCGACGAGATCGTGAGAAACGGCGCCTTGACCTGCTCGACATCGAGGCGCAGCGTGGCCTCCTCGACGTGATGGCCGAGCGCTTCGAACAGTGCCGCCGCGTCCTCGACCGCGGCGATGCAGTCGGGATGCAGCTCCACCCCGGTAGGCGACTCGCGGCTGAACGCCACCCGCAGCCGACCGGTAGGCGCGCCGACCTCGTCGAGATAGGGCCGGACGGGCGGCGGGGCCACGTACGGATCCCCGGGGAGTGGGCCATGGGTTGCATCCAGCAAGGCGGCCGAGTCACGCACCGAGACCGTGATGCTGTTCTCGCTGATGAGGGCCACCCGCATCGAGACGCCCTGTCCGCGGCGGGCGGGGCTGATGCGCGAGCGGGTGGGCTTGAGCCCGAACACGCCGCAGCACGAGGCGGGCACACGGATCGATCCGCCACTGTCGCTGGCGTTGGCCATCGGGACCATACGCGTCGCCACGGCGGCCGCCGCGCCGCCGCTCGAACCACCCGCCGACAGCCCGGGGTTCCACGGGTTGCGGGTCGGGCCGAATGCTTCGGGCTCGGTGGTCGGCTGCAGCCCGAACTCGGGAAGGTTGGTCTTGCCGCAACAGACCAGCCCAGCTGCCTTGTAGCGCCGGGTCAACTCGCCGTCGCTCGGCGAGACGTAGTCCATCAGATACCTGCTGCCCGCCGTCTGGCGCACCCCCGCGTACCCGGCGCCTCCGCCGTCCTTGAGCAGGAACGGAACCCCGGTGAACGGCCCGTCGGGGAGCGGGGCGGCCAGCGTTCGGCGGGCTTCGTCGTACATCGTGGTGATGACGGCGTTGACGACCGGGTTGTTCTGCTCGACGCGCTCGATCGCAGCATCGAGGAGCTCAACGGGGCTCACCTGTCCGGAACGGACGAGCTCGGCCTGGGCCAGGCCGTCGAGGTCGGCGAGGTCGGTCACGCGATGCCTACCTGTGCGCCGATCACCCAACGCCGCGGCGACTGGCCGAGTCCGAATCCCACTAAGTCCTCCCCGGGTCGTGGAGCTGATGCATATTGTTCGCAGAGATAGGGTAATCCGATCTACCCGCACTCGTCAACGGTCTAGTTCCATCCTCTAACGATTTCAACCACTTCGACTGGTCGACGAATATCTCTGCGTATAGTATCAATGGAATGCGAGGGAGTGTGAACGCAACGCCGATCGACATCGACGAACGCCGGCTGCACGATGCCGTCCGCGTGGCGAACATCCCCACGCTGCTGATGGTGCTCACCCAGATGACCGGCGACCTCCGGTGGCTCGACGACCCCTACCGCCCGGTCCGCACCCGAGGGTTGGAAGACAACGACACCGGAGGGCTCGCTCCCGACATCCAGGACGAGGTGCGCCGGGCGGCCTTCGACGCCATCGTGGCCTGGCGGCGCGGCGTCCCGCTAGCGATCGAGCGTCCCGACGATGAGCTGCTGGTGCACATGATGAGCGTGTCGGTCGGACGTCGCGTCGAGGACGCCTACGCAGCGATCATCGCCCACGACCTGCGCGTCTTCACCGAGCCGCCGCGCCGGCTCGACGTGCCGGCTGGTTTCGAGGTCCTCGTCATCGGGGCGGGCATCTCGGGCATCTGCGCCGGGGTGCGGCTCGCCGAAACCGGAGTTCCGTACACGATCGTCGAACGCAACCAGGCAATCGGCGGGACCTGGCTGGAGAACCGCTACCCGGGCTGTGGCGTCGACACGCCGAGCTACCTGTACTCCTTCGCCTTCGCCCGTTCCGACTGGTCGCAGTACTTCTCGCAACGCGACGAACTGCACGACTACATCTCGCGCGTCGCCGACGAGTTCGAGGTCACCCCCAAGGTGCGGTTCGGCACCGAGGTGATCTCGGCGACGTACGACGCAGACGCTCAGCGCTGGGTGGTCGAGGTCCGGTCGGCCGACGGCGCAGTATCGACCTTGCGGCCCAACGTCGTCATCAGCGCGGTTGGCGCCTTCAACAAGCCCGTCATCCCTGCCCTCCCCGGCATCGACACCTTCGCCGGCCCGTCTGCACACACGGCCCGCTGGCCGGAAGGCGGGATCGACCTGGCGGGCAAGCGGGTCGCGGTGGTGGGCACCGGCGCCAGCGCGATGCAGCTCGTGCCGGCGATTGCCGGCACGGCCGAATCGGTCACCGTCTTCCAGCGCACGCCGCAATGGGTCGCCCCGTTCGAGAAGTGCCACCAACCGATTCCGGACGCGGTCCGCTTTCTACTGTCCGAGGTGCCGTTGTACCAGGACTGGTACCGGATCCGCCTGGCCTGGGCGTTCAACGACCTGATCCATCCGGCGCTCCAGAAGGATCCGGACTGGCCGCACCCCGAGCGGTCGATCAGCGGCTTGAACGACTACCACCGCGAGTTCTTCACGGACTACATCCGCGAGCAGCTCGGCGAGCGCATTGACCTGCTCGACAAGGTCATCCCCAACTACCCGCCGTACGGCAAGCGGATTTTGCTCGACAACGGCTGGTTCACCGCGCTCCGACGCGACGACGTGCACCTCGTGACCGATGCGGTGGCCGAGGTGCGCGAACACAGCGTGGTCACCCGCGCTGGCGACGAGTACGGCATCGACGTACTGATCTGGGCGACCGGGTTCGACGTGATCAACTTCCTGGCACCGATGCGGATCGTGGGACGTTCGGGGGACGAACTCCACGAACGGTGGGGCGACGACGCCCGCGCCTATCTCGGGACAGCGGTTCCCGACCTACCGAACTTCTTCTGCCTCTACGGCCCGAACGCCCAGTTCGGCCACGGCGGCAGCCTGATCACGATCATGGACCGTCAGGTGAATTACGCGATGAGCGTGCTCGAGCAGATGTTCGCAGGCGGGCTGGGCGCGGTCGAGGTGCGGCGCGACGTGCACGACGAGTACAACGCGAGGGTCGACGCAGCCCACGCCAAGATGGTGTGGACGCATCCGGGGATGGAGAACTACTACCGCAACTCGCGCGGCCGCGTGGTGGCGATCAACCCGTTTCGGATCGTCGACTTCTGGCCGCTCACCGAGCGGGCCGACCTGGGCGACTACGTCACCGAGCGGCAGGCATGAACGATCAGCCAGCTCTGTTCGACCTCACCGGCAAGGTGGCGGTGATCACCGGGTCGACCCGCGGGATCGGTCTGGCGATCGCCGTGCACATGGCTCAACACGGCGCCCGGGTCGTCGTGTCGAGCCGGCGCGCCGAGGCCTGCGCCGAGGTAGCCGACCAGATCAATCGCGAACGACCCGGCTCGGCGATCGGGGTGGCGTGCAACATCTCTCACAAGGACCAGCTCGCGCACCTGGTCGCCACGGCCAACGCGCACTACGGGCAGATCGACGTGCTCGTGTGCAACGCCGCCGTGAACCCGTACGCCGGGCCGATGGTCGGCTGCCCCGACGACGCCTTCGACAAGGTGATGGGTGCCAACATCCGGTCCAACCACTGGCTGTGCTCGATGGTCCTCCCCGACATGCAACGCCGGCGCGATGGTGTGATCATCGTGGTGTCGTCGATCGGCGGCATGATCGGCTCGGAGCTACTCGGGGCGTACACGATCTCGAAGGCGGCCGACATGCAGCTCGTGCGCAACATCGCCGTGGAGTACGGCCCGCACAACGTGCGCGCCAACAGCATCGCCCCCGGGATGGTGCGCACCGACTTCGCCCGGGCGCTGTGGGACGACCCCGTGATCCACGAACGGGTCACGTCACGCACGCCGCTGCGTCGGGTCGCCGAGCCCGACGAGATCGCCGGTGTCGCCGTGATGCTGGCGTCCGGCGCCGGCGCCTTCATCACCGGCCAGAACCTCGTCGTCGACGGCGGCGTCACGATCGCCGCCGCCACCTGAGCCCGCGAACCCGACCCGCCCATCGAGAGGACACGATGCCCTACAACTTCACCGAACAGGGCCAAGCTCTGCTCGCCGACGTCACCCAGTACATGGACGAACACGTGTACCCGAACGAGGCGTTGTTCGCCCAGCAGTACGCCGAGCTGGGCGATCATGGGCACCCGCCGATCATCGAGGACCTCAAGTTGGTCGCCCGCGAGCACGGCCTGTGGAACCTGTTCCTCCCCCACCTCCGGCCCGACGAGCCGGGAACGCGCCTGTCGAACGTCGACTACGCCCCGATCTCGGAGCAGCTCGGCAAGGTCGATTGGGCCTCGGAGACCCTCAACTGCTCGGCTCCCGACACCGGGAACATGGAGATCCTCCACATGTACGGCACCGAGGCGGTCAAGCAGCAGTGGCTGGCGCCGCTGCTGGAAGGCGAGGTCCGGTCAGCGTTCGCGATGACCGAGCCGGCGGTGGCCTCGTCGGACGCCACCAACATCGCCCTGCGGATCGAGCGCGACGGCGACCACTACGTGCTGAACGGACGCAAGTGGTTTACCTCGGGGATCATGTCGCCGCGCTGCCAGGTGATGATCGTGATGGGCAAGACCGATCCCGGTCAGTCTCGCCACCGGCAACAGTCGATGGTGGTCGTGCCCAAGGACACACCCGGCGTGACAGTGATGCGATCGTTGAAGGTGTTCGGGTTCGAGCATCGCGGGGGGCACGGCGAGGTCGACTTCGACAACGTCCGCGTACCGCTCGACAACCTGCTCGGCGACGAGGGTGGCGGCTTCGCGATCAGCCAGGCGCGCCTCGGGCCGGGACGCATCCATCACTGCATGCGCTGCATCGGCGCGTCCGAGCGAGCGCTCCAGCTGATGGTGGACCGGGCCCTCGCCCGCACCCCCTTCGGCAAGCCGTTGGCACAGCAGGGCCTGATCCAGCACTGGATCGCATGGGCACGTATCGAGATCGACATGGCGCGCGAGTACGTGCTGAAGACCGCCCACCTGATGGACACCGTCGGCAACAAGGCGGCCGCCACAGAGATCTCCGGCATCAAGGTCGCGGTCCCCAACATCGCCCTACGGGTCATCGACCGGGCGATCCAGGTGCACGGCGCGGCCGGCGTCACCGGCGACTTCCCGCTCGCCGAGCTGTACGCCCTACATCGTGCGATCAGGATCGCCGACGGGCCCGACGAGGTGCATGAGATGACGATCGCCCGCCGCGAACTGCGCCGGCGCGACCCGTCATTCCGTACGTGACAGCTGCGGGCGGGGCTCTTTCGGCAGGCCGAGCACGCGCTCGGCGACGATGTTGCGCTGGATCTCGGAGGTGCCGCCCCAGATCGTGGTCGAGCGGCTGAAGAAGAACGTCGACTGCACCGGCGACACCGGGTAGCGGCGCATCCCACGGCGGCGATCGAGGCGGTCGGCGGTCGCTCCCCCAGCGAGCACGAGCGCTTCGGCCCCGAGCACATCGAGAGCGAGGTCGAGCGTGTCGCGGTGGGTCTCGCTCCACGCGATCTTCGAGATCGGGCCGACGGTAGCCCCCTGACGCCCACCGTGCAGCAGGTCGGCCAGTACACGTAGGCCGTTGAACCGCAGGATTTGTACACGCGACCACTGCCGCGCCCAGCGTTGACGGAACAGCGGGTCGCCGGCCAAACCGGCTGTGCGGGCGAGCTCGAGCACGTCGTCGAGCTCGTCGGCGAACCGTCGATGCGAGGTGGTGGACGCGGCACCACGTTCGAAACCGAGCGTGGTCATCGCCACCTTCCAGCCGTTGTTCACCCCGCCCACGACGTTGTCGGCCGGGCAGCGGGCATCGCTGAAGAACACCTCGTTGAAGTCGGCCGAGCCGTCGATCTGGACGATCGGGCGGATCTCGATGCCCAGCTGGCCCATCGGAACCAGTAGGTACGAAAGCCCGGCGTGGCTCGGCGCGGCCGGATCGGTGCGGGCGAGCACGAAGGCGTAGTCGGCGGCGTGGGCGCGGCTGGTCCAGATCTTCTGGCCGTTGAGCAACCACTCGTCGCCGGTGAGCACTGCCGTGGTCCGTAACGACGCCAGGTCGGAGCCAGCGTCGGGTTCGCTGAACCCCTGGCACCAGGCGATGGTTCCGCGGGCGATCTCGGGAAGGAAGTACTGCTTCTGCGCGGGCGTACCCCAGTGCATGATCGTCGGGCCGACGATCATCGCCCCGACCGGGAACGGGTCCTCGGGCGCTCCCACGCGCGCGAGCTCCTCTTCGAGCACGACACACTCGATCAGCGACAGCCCAGCCCCGCCGTACTCGGTCGGCCATGACGGGCAGCGCCAACCGGGCGCTGCCAGCAGCGACGGCCACTCATGGATGAACTGCTCACGGTCGGGTTCGGCGAGCGCGCTGCCCCGGTGGCCCCACCCGGCGGGGAGTGTGCGCGCCAGCCATGCGCGCACCTCGATCCGGAAGTCCTCAGCGTCCGGCGGATAGTTCAGATCCACGAAAGCCCCCTCAGTTTGTACTTCCAATAATCTATGCGTATGATAGGTCATGTCTTCGCTGCCGGATGTAGCGAATGGTTCGGAGGGGTTTCTGCATGAGCGTGCCAACCGCGGAGCGGTCGATCTTCCACGGCCTCAAGGTCGTCGAGTTCGCCCAAATCATCGCCGGCCCGCTGGCGGGCACCCTGCTCGCCGACCTCGGGGCCGACGTCGTGCATGTCGAGGCACCCAAGATCGGGGACCCGACGCGCGGGATGGGCCCAGAGAAAAACGGCGTCCACCTGTGGTGGAAGGTATCGGGCCGCAACAAGCGCTCGGTAACACTCGACCTACGTTCCGAGGCGGGGCAGGCGGTGGCGCACCGGCTGGCCGAGTGGGCCGACGTCGTCATCGTCAATTTCCGGTTCAACACGCTCGAGCGGTGGGGGCTCGACTGGCCGACGCTGCACCGCATCAACCCCAAGCTGATCGTGCTCCAGGTGTCGGGTCACGGCGCCACGTCGTCCAAGCGCGACGACCCCGGCTTCGGCAAGGTCGGCGAGGCGATGAGTGGCGTCGTGTTCGTCACCGGCTTCCCCGACGGACCACCGGTCCATACCGGGTTCTCGCACGGCGACTCGGTGACCGGCTTGATGGGTGCATTCGCGATCAGCGCGGCGCTGTACCGCCGCCACGAACCCGACTTCGACGGAGAGTGGATCGACCTCGCTCTGTTCGAGTCGTTGTTCCGGCTGATCGAGTGGCAGGTGATCGCCTACGACCAGGTGGGCATGCTGCCGGTGCGGGCCGGCAACCAGCTCAGCATCGCTCCCGGCACCGTGGTCAACACGTACCTGACGGCCGACAACCACTGGATCACGGTGACGTCGGCCACGCTGCGCTCGGTGACCAACGTGGCGATCCTGCTCGGGCTGCCGCCCGACGAGTTCGAGACGGCCGAGCAGCAGTTCGCTCAGCGGCGCGAACTCGACGACGGGCTGCGTGCGTTCGTGGCGGCACGAGAGGCCGAGCAGTGTCTCGCCGAGATGCGGGCCTGCGACGTCGTGGCGTCGCGCATCTACTCCGTCGCCGACATCCTCGACGACGTCACGTACGCCGAGCGCGAGAACATCGTCAGCGTCGAAGACCCCGACCTCGGCACGGTGCGCATGCAGGCGGTGATCCCGAAGTTGCTCAACCATCCCGGACGGGTGTGGCGCGCTGGCACCGCGCTCGGCGCCGACAACGAGTTCGTGTACAAGCAGTTCCTCGGGATGGGCGACGAGGAGTACGAACAGCTCCGCGCCGACGCCACGATCTGACCTGGCCCATGGCGAACGAATCGGGCCGGACGAACCGGAGCCACGACGTCGTCATCGTCGGCGCCGGCATCTCGGGGATCTACATGCTGCACCGCGCCCGCCAGTTCGGCCTGGACGCAATCGCGCTCGAGGCCGGAAGCGGGGTGGGTGGCACCTGGTACTGGAACCGCTACCCCGGCGCACGTTGCGACATCCAGAGCCTCGAGTACTCCTACTCGTTCGACGAGCAACTCCAGCAGGAGTGGCACTGGCCCGAGAAGTACTCATCGCAGGCCGACATCCTCGACTATCTCAACCACGTCTGCGACCGGTTCGGCCTGCGGTCGGGCATCCAGCTCGACACACGGGTCGAGTCGGCAACGTACGACGAGGAGCGCGGCCGTTGGTTGGTCGCGACCGACCGCGGCGCCATCGACGCCCAGTTCGTCGTCATGGCGACCGGCTCGCTGTCGTCCGCCAACACCCCCGACATCCCCGGCCTCGATCGCTTCGCCGGCCACCTGCTGCACACCGCGAGGTGGCCGCACGAACCGGTCGACTTCTCGGACCAGCGGGTCGCCGTCGTGGGAACCGGATCATCGGGCGTACAGGTCGCGCCCGAGATCGCCCGCCAGGCCGCGCGGCTGTACGTGCTGCAACGAACGGCGAGCCACTCGTTGCCGTCGAACAACGGCCCGCTCGACCCGGAGCTCGAAGCCTCGATCAAGGCCGAGTACGCGGCATTCCGCGAGGCCAACCGGCGGATGCCGGCGGCAACCGGCGCCGGCCACCTGCACGCGATCCACGACGAGTCGGCCCTCGAGGTCGGCCCCGACGAGCGTCAGCGAGCGTTCGAGGAGTCGTGGACGAAGGGCGGCTTCACGTTCACCCAGACGTATCGGGACCTCGTCGTCGATCGCGCTGCCAACGCGCTCGCCAGCGAATTCATTCGCGAGAAGATCCATTCGATCGTCCACGATCCGACGGTTGCCGAGCTGCTGACCCCGAAGCTGCTGATCGGGTGCAAGCGGATGTGCATCGACTCGGGGTACTACGAGATGTTCAATCGGCCCAACGTCGAACTGGTCGACGTCAGCGAGACACCGATCACCGCGCTCACCGAACACCACCTGCATGTCGGCAACCGAGCGATCGAGGTCGACGCGATCGTGTTCGCCACCGGCTTCGACGCGATGACCGGGTCGCTGCTCCGGATCGACATCCGGGGCCGTCGCGGCGTCACCCTGCGCGAGGCCTGGGACGACGGTCCCGGCACCTACCTCGGGCTGACGGTGGCGGGCTTCCCCAACCTGTTCACGATCACCGGTCCGGGCAGCCCTTCGGCCCTCACCAACGTGATCATGTCGGCCGAGCACCACGTCGAGTGGGTCACCGAGTGCATCGACCACATGCGCCGCCACGGTCACCGCACGGTCGAGGCAACCGCCAACGCACAGCGAGCGTGGGGCGAGCACGTCGAGTCCGTCGCGGCAACGTCGCTGCGTACCGACCCGACCTGCAACTCGTGGTATCTCGGCAGCAACATCTCCGGCAAGAAGCGCCAGTTCATGTTGCTGCTCGGCTTCCCCGCCTACGTCGAGCGCTGCGCGGAGATCGCCGCCAGCGGCTACGACGGTTTCCAATTCGACACCTCGCCGGCGGGAATCGGCGGCGTAGCGACGTGACCGAGCGTGGTGCGACGCGACGGCTGGACGGCAAGGTGTGTCTGATCACCGGGGCGGCCGGTGGTCAGGGAGCAGCCGAGGCGGCGCTGTTCGCGCAGCACGGCGCGAAGGTCTACATCACCGACGTGACGGTGACCGCCGGTCAGGAGACGGCTGCCGCGACCGGTGCCACGTTCCTCGAACACGACGTCGCGTCCGCCGCCGGTTGGGCCGACGTGGTCGGACACGTCATCGCCGCAACGGGCCGCATCGACGTCCTCGTCAACAACGCCGGCATCCTCCACGAGTCGACGCTGTCGGCGACGGCGCCCGAGATGTGGGACCGGATCGTCGCCGTCAACCAGACCGGAACGTACCTGGGTATGTACACGGTCGCCCCGCACATGGCCGACCGGCAATCAGGGTCGATCATCAACGTCTCGTCGGTCGCCGGGTTGATGGGGTCACTGTTCTTCGGCTACTGCGCGACCAAGTGGGCGATCCGTGGCATGACCCGATCGGCCGCGCGCGAGCTCGGCCCGTCCGGCATCCGGGTCAACTCGATCCACCCCGGCGTGATCGAGACACCGATGACGGCCGGCATGAACCTGACGGCGGCCACGAAGAGCGTGCCATTGCAACGCTCGGCGAACGCCGGCGAGGTCGCCCAGTTGGCGTTGTTCCTCGCTTCCGACGCCAGCTCGTACGCATCGGGCGCCGAGTTCGTCCTCGACGGAGGCTGGTCCGCGGGCCATTGATCTCTAACCCATTGAATTATACGCATAGATCGCAGTAACTTCACGATAGGGGAATGCCATGCACACCGGGCTGACATTGAACTTCCAGAACCTCGGCGACAAGATCAGCGATGCCGACATGTTCCGCCACGAGCTCGCACTCGCCGTGCGCGCCGAGGACGCCGGCTTCGACTCGGTCTGGACGCCCGAGCACCACTTCTCCGGCTACATGGTGACCCCCAATGTTCCGCAGTTCTTGTCGTGGGTTGCCGGCCAGACGCGCCGGGTGCGGTTGGGCACGATGGTGACCGTGCTGCCGTGGCACGACCCGGTGCGCGTCGTCGAGAACTTCACGCTGCTCGACCACCTCTCGGGCGGGCGCGCGGTGCTGGGGCTCGGGCGCGGCTTGGGCCGCATCGAGTTCGACGGATTCCGGCTCGACATGAGCGAGTCGCGGCAACGGTTCACCGAGTACACCGAGGCGATCCTCGCGGCGCTCGAAACCGGCGTGCTCGAGTACGACGGCGAGCTGTACCAACAGCCGGCGACCTCGATCCGCCCCGAGCCGTTCGCCACCTACCGCAACCGCACGTTCGCCTCGGCGATCTCGCCGTCGTCGATCGACCTGATGGCACGTCTCGGCGTCGGGCTAATGGTGGTGGCCCAGAAGCCGTGGGAGACGGTCGAAACCGAACTCGCCGCCTACCGCGACCGGTTCCGCGCGCTCAACAGCACCGAGGCGCCCAAGCCGATCCTGTGCGTGTACGTCGGCGTCAGCAACGACCCGGCACAGGCCGAGCAGATGCGCGCCCGGTACATCCAGAACTATGCCCGCTCGACGGTCGACCACTACGAATTCGCCAACGTCGGATTTGCCGAGATCGAGGGCTACGAGTACTACGCGGCACTCGCCAACAACATCGCCAAGCATGGCCTCGAGAAGTTCTGCGGGTTCCTCGCCGACCTGCAGATCTGGGGTACCCCCGAGCAGGTCACCGACAAGCTGCTCCACCACGTCGCGCGCACCGATGCCGGTGCCGTACTGGCGTGTTTCTCGTACGGCGGCATGCCGCATGACGAGGCCAACGCCAACTTCGACCTGTTCGTGCGCGAGGTGCTCCCCGCCCTTCACGCCCACGACGTCGGGGGCGACCTCGGTGTCACCCACACCGCCCCGCTGCCAGCGAACACCTGAGGAGACCCATGGCCACATCAACCGCACTCGCCGTCCTCACCGACCACGACGACCACGGATGGAGAGCGGCGCTCGACGACGGCGTGCTCCACATCTGCCTGTCACGCCCGCCCGTGAACGCAATCAACACATCCAGTTGGGCGCGCCTGCGCAACTGCATGACGGCGATCGTCGACGACGCCGCGGTGCGCTCGGTGGTCCTCAGCAGCGACCACGCCAAGCTGTTCAGCGCAGGCCAGGACTTCAAGGACGTCGGGCAGGACGATGGTGGCGCCTTCGGCGGCCCGGGCGACCGGCGACGGGTCGTGCGCAACGCGCTGCACGCCTTCTACACCGTGCCGGTGCCGACCGTGGTCGCCGTGCGCGGCGCGGCGTTCGGCTCCGGCGCCGTGCTGCCGGCCCTGGCCGACATCGTGGTCGGTGGACCGAGCAGTTCGTTCACGTTGCCGGAGATCGATCGCGGCATCGTCGGCGGTAGCCGGTTCCTGGCCCGCCTCGTGCCCGAACCCGTGATGCGCAAGATGATCCTGCTGGGCGTGACGCTGCCGGGCGAGGAGATGAACCGCCACGGCGCGTTCACCGAGTACGTGGCCGACGACGATGTGCTCGAGACCGGACTGAGGCTTGGGCGTGCCCTCGCCGACAAGCACCCGGTGGCCATGCGGCTGATGAAGCAGGCCAACGTCGAGGTCGAGAGCCTCGGCGTGATCGATGGCTACGAGATCGAGCAGAAATACTCGGTGCTGGTTCCCGGCTCGGTGCGCCAAGGGCTGATCCCGTCGCGCGGTGCAACGTGACCGCCTCGCCCGACCTGCGCGCGTTCGACCCGCTCGATCCCGAGACGTTGCGTTGCCCCGCTCCGCACTACGCCGAAATGCGCGCCACGGCACCCGTGCTGTACCTCGAGAATTACGACTTCTACCTGGTGACGCGGCGCGACCTCGTGCTCGACATCTTGCGCGACCCGGCGACGTTCTCGTCCCACCGCGAGAAGTTCGTCCTGCAAGATTCGGACGAGCACAAAGCGATCATCGAGGCCGTCGCCGCCGAGGGATTCCCGCGTGTGTCCACATTGCTACGCGTCGATCCCCCCGCTCACACGCGCTACCGGCGGTTGGTCGCCAAGCCGTTCTCGCCGCGCGCGATCGCTCAGTTCGAGCAGTACGCCCGCGAGATCACGAGCGAACTCGTCGACCAGTGGGACGGGGCACGTCGGATCGACTTCGTCGACCGCTTCGCCGTGCCGCTGCCCCTGCGCGTGATCGCCCGGGCGCTGAACGTGCCGGACGACCGGCTCGCCGACTTCAAGCGCTGGTCGGACGACATCGTCATCGCCACCGGTGCGACTCCCTCGCTCGAGCGCGTGCTCGAGGCCGAACGCAGCGTCAACGAGTTCCAGCACTACTTCGCCGAGGCGCTCGAGCAACGTCGGCGGCACCCTCAAGACGACCTGCTCACGGGCTTGCTCGAGGCGCGCATCGACGACGACGATCCCGATGTCAGCGACCGCCGGCCGCTCGACCTTCCCGAACTGCTCAACCTGATCGCCCAGATCCTGACCGGTGGCAACGAGACGACGACCAAGTTGCTCGCCGAGATGATGCTGCTCCTGGCACAACACCCGCACGAGTGGGAGATGATGCGGGCCGATCCATCGACGATTCCGGCCGTGGTCGAGGAGTCGTTGCGACTGGCGTCGGTCGCCCAAGGCATGTACCGGATCACCACCCGCGATGTCGAGATCGAAGGCGTGCCGATTCCCGCCGGAGCAACGGTGATCCCGATGTTCTGCTCCGCCAACCGCGACGAGTCGGTGTTCGACGAACCCGACACCTTCAACCCGCGCCGAGAAGGCCTGCAAGATCACCTCGCCTTCGGACGCGGCGTCCACTACTGCCTCGGCGCCAGCCTGGCCCGGATGGAAGCGCGGGTGACGATGGAGACGCTCACCACACGCCTCCGGTCGTTCACGCTGAGCGACACCAACAGCTTCCGGTACTCTCCGAGCTTCATCCTGCGCGGCCTTGCCGAACTCGAGCTCGACCTCGTCTGGGCCGCCGGCCGCGACACCGGGACAGATCAGCCGATCACGTCGTCGTCGCCGACGATCACCAACAGGGGGACATCATGAAGATCGAGAAGTGGATCGTTCGCGAGCATGTCGAGGGCGTGCCCGATGTCGACAAGATCTACGAGAAGGTCGTCGAAGACATCGACGTCGAGCTCACCGACGACGAGATGCTCTTGCGGACGCGGTACGTCTCCGTCGATCCCTACCTGCAGGGCATCTGCCTCGACACACCGATCGGCGAACACATGGGCGCCGATTCGATCATGGAGGTGATCGCCGCCGGCCCGAAGGCGACCCACCAGGTCGGTGACCTTCTCGAAGGTTTCGGGGGCTGGCGCAGTCACGTGATCAGCAACGGCGCCGAGGCCCTGTGGCAGACGGGAACGTTCCCGATGGTGTTCCCGCCGTATCGACGGATCAAGTCGGAGTGGTTCGGCGAACGGCTCCCACTCTCGACCGCGATCGGTGTGATGGGTGGTCCGGGAATGACCGCGTGGGGGGCGATGACCAAGTTCCTCACGGTGCAGCCCGGCGACCAGGTTCTGATCAGCGGGGCGTCCGGAACGATCGGCACGCTCGTCGGCCAGCTCGCCAAGCGGCAGGGTGCGCGGGTGGTCGGCAGCACGGGCTCGCCGCAGAAGGCCGCCTACCTGCGCGAGGTCGGCTTCGACGACGTCGTGCAGTACTCGCACGGCGACGACTTCGACACCGCCCGCGCGGCCTTGCAGGCAGCGTTGCCGGACGGGATCGACAAGTACTTCGACAACATGGGCGGGTCGATCACCGACGCCGCGTTCACGATGCTGCGGATCCACAGCCAGGTCGCGGTGTGCTGGCAGTACGGCAGCACGGTCGGGAACGAGTACGTCGGTCCGCGCCTGTTGCCGATGATCATGTTTCCCCGCACGACGATTCGCGGGATCTTCTCGATCGAGTGGTTCACCGACGAGAACTGGCAAGCCATGAACGACGATCTCGGCGCACTCGTGCGCAGCGGTGAGGTGACCTACGACCAAACCGTGTGGCACGGTTTCGACGAGATCCCGCGCGCCTACGAGAGCCTGTTCAAGAACCGCGCTGCCAATCGTGGCAAGGTGCTCGTCGAGATCTGACCGAGTCGCCGGCCACGGCCCCGAATGGGTGGGCGCGGCGTAGAATGGGCCCCTCAGCTCCGCCGTGGCTGGGCGCTGGACGATCGTCCGATCGTCGCCCCGCACGCAGGCTCGACGCCGCTGCCAACCAGAGGAGCGCGCCATGCCGGTATCCCGTCAGCTGTCACCCGACCCGTCCGGAGCCCGGTGATGCTGCCGTTCCAGTGGAAGGCCCTGCGCATCGGCGACCACGTGGTCGTCCACGACGACAGCGATCGGCAACTCACGCTGCACGACGGCGTCGTGCGCAGGCTCGCGCCGAACGCGGGCGACGACCGCCAGGTGATCATCAAGCTCGACGACGAAGCCGGGGTCGTGCGGCCCCGGCGGCAAGCCGTGCACATCGCACCGGTCGATCGGCGCTTCGCCTGCTGGCGTTGCGACGCGATCGCCGACGCGGCATGACCGCCTGGGAGTACCTCATCGTCGCCCTCCCCGCGTTCGCAGCCCGCGCCGACCAGGGCCACTCGGCCGCGGTCGACACGCTCAACCGTGAGGGTGCCGCCGGTTGGGAGGCGGTCGGTATGTCCACGCTCGCCGACGGCAGCACCGCCGTGTTGCTCAAGCGCCGTGCGAGTGACGAGCACGACGCCCGCCGCGGCCGCCCCTCACGGCCGGGTCAGTAGCGTCAGCCGGCCGCGATCAGGGCGTGGGCGTCGGTGAGGTGCATCTCGACGAGGTCCCAGTCGATCGGGCCGGAGTCGAGGTAGATGCCGATCCAGCCCTTCGAGCCCACGTAGGGCGGGCGGAAGTACCTTGCCGGGTTGGAGGCGACGAGCTGTTCCTGGGCGCCCGGCGGGGCGGCCATCACCACCGCATTGCGGTCGTCGTGATGATGGTCCCACGTGGTCGCGAACTGGCGCGCCTTGCGGCCGGCACCGGCCGACCAGGCGAGTTCACCGTGGCTCACCTTCTCCGACACGTCGGGCAGCCCCGTGCAGATCGCCCGTAACGCGTCCCACACCGCCGGGTCGCTCGGCCGCGCTCTCACGACGCGACCCCGACCCGCGCGTCGTACTCGGTACGGGCGGCGATGATGCGCGCCGAATTCTCAGCGGTCCACTCGGCCAGCGCGGCGACCGGGGTCAGCAGTTCGCGACCGAGATCGGTCAACTCGTACTCGACCTGAGGCGGCACGGTCGGTGTGACCAGCCGCGACACGAGCCCGTCGCGTTCGAGCGCCTTGAGGTTCGACGACAGCATCTTCTGGCTGATGTCGCCGATTCGCCGGCGCAGCTCGTTGAACCGCACCGGGCCATCGCCGAGCGTCGACACGATCAGGATCGACCACTTGTCGCCGATCCGCGACAGCATCTTCGAGATCGCCTCGCAGGTCTCGGGGCTCTTGTCCGCCGCCGCGCAGGCCTCTGGGCCGATCGAGTTCATGCGGTCACCTCCAGGTGACCTGGTGACGGCAACGTGCCTTCTTGCGCTCGGCCGGGCAGACCGTCAGACTCGCTCACTGTCGGAAACCTACTACCGATTCGTAACCACTGACACACCCACCTCCCCCACCCCAAGAAATCAAAGGGAATCTCTGTGAGCATCACCCCCCGCCTCGCCCTGATCATCGGCTCGACCCGGCCCACCCGGTTCGCCGACAAGCCCGCGGCATGGCTGCGCGAGGTCGCCGCCGAACGCGACGACCTCACCCTCGACGTCCTCGACCTGCGCGACTTCGATCTGCCGTTCTTCGCCGAGATCGGGTCGAACATGCACGTGCCCAGCCAGGACCCCAACGTGGTCGCCTGGCAGGACGCCGTGCGCCAGTACGACGGTTACGTGTTCACGGTCGCCGAGTACAACCACTCGATCACCGGCGTGCTCAAGAACGCGCTCGACCAGGCCTACGTCGAGTGGAACCGCAAGCCGGTGTCGGCCCTCAGCTACGGCGGCAACGGTGGCGTGCGCGCGGTCGAGCATCTCCGGGCGATCGCCGTCGAACTGCAGATGGCACCGGTGAAGAACGCGGTCGCGATCAACGCCAGCGAACTGATGCAGGTCCACCCGCTCGGCGCCAACCAGCCGATGAGCGCGATCGACGCGATCCTCCGCCCGGCGGCCGATGCGATGTTCGACGACGTCGTGTGGTGGGCCAACGCCCTCAACGGCGCGCGGGTGGCCGCCTAAGCGATCGGTGGTTCGGCGCGCCCTCAGCCCAGACGGGCGACAGGTTGCGGGTGATCTGCTCGATGGCCGGGTCGGCGGCGGCGAGGCCCCACGCCCAGTCGGTGCTGCCGGTCGCCACCACCGTGCCACGCCCGCCCTCACCGTCACGGACGGCGAACACGGCATGCCCGTTCTCGAGCCGGCGGGCGGTATCGGCGTCGTGGCTGCCGTAGAGCGTCTGGGCGAGGCCCTCCACCTCCGACAGGCGGCCGTCGGGCACCCCGCGCGGTGCGGTGGTGCGCGTGAAGTGCGATGCCGGTGCGGTGGCCAGCACGACCGTGCCGGGCGGTGTGCCGTCGGCGTAGGTGGGCTCGGGCACCCCGTCGGCGAGCTGCAGCTCGCAGCCGTCGCACTCGTACCCGACGGCGATGCCGGACGCTCCGAGCAGATCGCCGCGATACGTGTCGGTGCCCTCGAACAGCCAGTGGTCGGGCCGGTGCACCGTGTACCCGCCGGCACCGTTGCCCGCCGACATCCCGATCCGGTGGTAGCCGCCACGCGTGAACGACATCAGGCTCATCGAACTCTCCGGGCGACCGATCAACGGGTCGGACCAGATGCTGGTGAGCAGGTGCTGGCGGTCGGTGCCGTAGACCGGGTCGTGCCGGGCGCGATCCTTGTACCCCACCATCGTGCGCCCGTCGTCCTCCAGGCGCACCTGCCAGAAGCTGACGTTGCCGCTGAGGAACGCGGCGTTGCCGCCCGCCTCGACGAACCCCTCGACCGCGTCACGCATGCCCCACGACCAGTACTCGTCGTGGCCCACGCTCAGGTACAGGTGACGCCCGTCGAGCAGGTCGGGCACGAGCTCGAGGTCGGCGTTGACCGCGTAGTCGATACCGATGCCCTGGCCCTCGGCCCAGCGCACGAACGGCAGCTCCCACGACGGCCAGCCGGCCGAGCCCGACCACGCCGACAAGCCGTGCTCGCGGATGTGGCGCACGTGCGTGCGCATCCGCGGGTCGGGCGCGTCGACCACCGTCACCCGGAACCCCGGCCCGGGCGGCTTGCGCAGGAAGCCCGAGGCCACCGGCCGCCGGAACGACATCTGCGTGCCACCGGTGTAGAGGTTGGTGCCGGCGATGTCGTTGTACGCGTTCCACGTGTTCGTCGACAGCACCAACAGCGGGCGGGTGGGGTCGGGCGCGGCCGCGCGCACGACCACGAAGGCGACCGCCTCGGTGCCGTCGGGCAGGCCGACCGTGATCTCGTAGTAGCCGCTGGGCCAGTCGGGCGCGACCGTGAACGCCGCGGTGACCGGCCAGTCGCATCCGACGGCATCGGCGTCGGGCGCCAGCTCACGCGGTTCGACCGACACCTCGGCGGTGTAGACCACGACCCGCTCAGCGCCGACGCGGGCCACCTCGAGGGGTGCCTTGCCGGCCGGACCACGCGCGTGCACGGTGACCTCGTCGCCGGCCGCGGCGCTGAGCGGCCAGGCGTAGGCCATCGGCACCGACGGGTCGGACGGCGGCGAGTACGGCATCGGGCGCGTGCCAGGATCACTCATCGACGCACGGTACCGCGGGTCGCCGCCCCGGTCGTCGAGCGGGCCGACAAGGCGCGGGTGGTCTCGATACACCGGGAGGGGCGGCTTCGCCGCGAGGACGGCACTCGACCACCGGAGGGTGCCAGGCGGCGTCAACTGGTGGCGGCACTCGACCACCGGAGGGTGCCAGGCGGCGTCAACTGGTGGCGGCACTCGACCACCGGAGGGTGCCAGG